>Ga0222719_10001365_pt1 | contig 23807 bp, 32 predicted proteins | sample C33_34DmetaG_FD_165039 | JGI IMG/M metagenome (GOLD analysis project Ga0222719, IMG submission 165039) | Estuarine water microbial communities from San Francisco Bay, California, United States - C33_34D | ecosystem: Environmental > Aquatic > Marine > Unclassified | place: USA: California...
ATAAGATTGACAAAGATTGAAAAGTGTTTCGCGCTTGGCCATAAACTCTCGTTCAATCGAGGAATCAGAATAAATAAAATCATTATATCTTTCCTCGACAGCATGAGCGATTTCATGAACAATATCGTCAATCATATCTTGATCGTCGTCTTGTTCATTAGTTATAAAGATTGCTCCATTGTCGTAGAAAGCGTTGATATCTCTTTCCTCAAACTCGGGAAATTGTCCAACATAAATAACATCAACAGAATCCAAAAGTTTCTTTGGAACTCGTGCTGCAATATAATCGAATACGAACTCAAGATTGATGTGTTCGGGCGGTTGATCATTAACATAAATTTGGGTGCCTCGCATAGAATATTGATCCTTTAGTTTGCGAGACCGCTTCATGCTTTCGTTAATCCATTTCATAACGGTCTCCTTTTTACTTATATATTATAACACATTATAAGATTTTGTCAAGCATTATTTATAAGATTTGTGAAGCAATTGTTGCTAACTTCGACCGTTCTCCCTTTTTAAATGTTACATGTCCTGCAATTGGTTGATGCTTGAATTTCTCAACAGCATATGTTAGACCGTTTGAGGTTTCATTTGTATAGATATTATCAATTTGCTCAATATCACCGGTAAGAATTATTTTTGTGTTCTCGCCAACTCGGGTCAAGATTGTCTTAACTTCGTGAGCTGTGAGGTTTTGTGCTTCGTCAATGATGATATAAGCATTTGAGATTGAACGACCACGAATATAAGTCAAAGCCTCAACTTCAAGTTTGCCTTGGTCCATATAATATGACATTATATTGCCTTCTTCGCCGGAAGTAATATGTTCAATATTATCGCCAATTGGTTTGAGCCAAGGCATCATTTTCTCTTCAAGAGTTCCGGGCAAGAATCCAATGTCTTTGCCGAGAGGCTGGACGGGACGAGAGATAACAATCTTCTTGTATTTTGACTTTCCGTTTCCAACGGTTTGCTCGAGACCAGCAGCAATCGCCAAAAGAGTCTTTCCGGATCCAGCACGGCCAATAAGTGAGACGAAACTGATATTATCATTATAAAGAAGATCATAAGCGAATGATTGCTCTTTGTTTCTCGGAGTAATATTCCAGCGAAGATCTTCGGTATAGTTTTGGATTTTTTGGAGTCTTGTTCCATAATTCCAAAAGCGAGACAAGCAAGTCTTCTTTGGATTGCTCGAGGACACAAGCATTAAAAATTGATTTGGATAAAGATTTGGATTATCTTCCTCGTCAAGAAAGATCGACTTGTCCGCATAGAAGCGATCAATAATCTCGTCATCAACAACGATCTCTTCAAATCCGGTGTAGATCTTGTCTTTGGCCTCGACAACCTTGACGGTTTCGTATTCTTCGGCTGGGAGATCAACACCTTGAGCGATAACTCGGAGGTTGATATCCCGAGACACAAGGATAACCTTTCGTCGTGGGTTTTGGGCTTTGATCGTCAATGCGGTCGCAAGAATGATATGATCGGAGTTCTTTGGATCAAGATCTCTTGGGAGTGCTTTCATATCGATCTCATCGAGACCAACGAACTTGACCAAGCCAAGTCCTTGTTGAACACGAACACCTTTCTTTAGGTTGCCCTTTTGTCGGAGACAATCAAATGTTTTGATGATTTGTCTCGCATGAAAACCAACGGAATCTTGCCGCTTCTTATGTTTATCAATTTCCTCTAATACTTTGAGAGGAACAATAATATCGTTGTTTCCAAATCTTGTAAGACAATCAGAGTCTGAGAGATACACGGAGGTATCAATTACGAACCATTTTTTTGCCATTTAGCACCTTCAATTCTTGTTTAATTAATCTCTCGAGGAGATTGTTATATTTTTTAGATTCAGCAAGTTTTTTTCCAAAACGGCCGTCCATTAATTTTCTGATTTGTTCTTTTATTTTAGAACTGTCTACATTAAAGGCAACATTCGCCTGTTTTAAATCGTCTTCAACTTGTTTTAATTTGTTAAATAAGATTCTTAAATTTTCATCCGAAATACGAGTTATGAAACTCAAGACATCTGAATAAAGCATTTTTTTCCCTACGCCATCTTCAGAATATTTATATTCTTTACCATTGATAAAATTTAAAAAATTATCAATTACAATAGGTTTGTAGCCTGCTTCTTGACCAAGACGCTTCAATCTATTATCATCTGGTTCTTCTTTTTCTTGTAATGTTTCATCATTTATTGGAATATCGACAGAAGCCTCATCACGATCTTGTAAGATTTTGCTATAAAGTAAAATTAAAAGCAATCGCCTTATACCTTTAAAAGCACCAGCATTTTCTCCACCGAAAATTCTATCCATCTCGGATGGTTTAAAATAATCGGAATTAGTGTCGAATACAAAATCAGTCATCACATTTATATCTGTAATGTCGTCTGGTCTTGGACCAGTATCGGCTTCTGGTTCTGATTTATCCTCGGGCTCTTCATCGTCTACTATTTCTAAATCTTCAGCATCGGGTGGAACTTTTTCAGCAGATTTATCTAGATTGTCACTACGAGATTTAGAGAATCTATCGCCAACAAACTTTAAACCTAAATCAATTATTTTTGATCCAAGAGAGGGCTTTGGTTCGGCACTTGTGGTTTTAGCGATTTCTTTTTTGCTTGTTTCATCAGATGGAACTTCAATTGTTTTATATCCATAATCTTCATCTGGTCCAACACCAAAAGTTTCTTGAATAAAATTCCCAACAGCCGCCAATCTTACCATAAAGTTTGCTGCGGTAGTTTTATCAATGTCGCCTTTTCGCAAATCTTCAATAAAACGTGACATTGATTTAGTTAAATCTTTACGAATATTAATATATTTTTCTTTTATCTCATCCACGTCCATCTCGGATGTTTTTGCAAAAGCTCCGACATTTCGGAAATACTTTCGGATTTTCATCAATTCGTCATATGAACTCTTAATATTTCCAGAAATCTCTTCATAATTTGCTGATGTGGTTCTTTCTATTTCAGGTAAAGACCGGAGAAGGTCTTTAATGTTTTCAAAAACATTGCGAACATTTTGAATCTTATCTTCTCTCGATTCTTCCTCGGCCTCATTTAGATTTTCTTGCTTTGGCTCAACGCCAACAAAATTCTTTGTATCCTCGATTGTTTTACCAATTGAGTTTTGAACATCTTTAAGTTCCGCCAAGAATCTTGCCATATAAGCAGCGGCTTCGTATCTTCCTTCACTTGCTTTGCCAATATAGCCATTAAGAGTTGAATCGGTATCATTTAAATCTTTTCTCAATCTCTCGAGATCTCGAATAAGAATCTTTGCTTTTTGAGTATTATCCGCTTCATGAATATTAATTGATTCAGTAGCAAGTGCTCTTTCTAGATTAGCAATTGGTCGAAATTTTCCAATATTATTTAAAGCATTTCTTAAGTCAATCCATAATTGTTCTTGCTGTCTTAAGGTTTTTACTTTCATTAAACCTTGAGAACCATCGTCACCATCGCCTTCTCCGATAAAGTTTTTATATGCTTTGATTAATTCTTGAATATCATCATCGGTGTAGGTATATTCTCGGCCGTCAACTTTGACGGTTTCTTTATCTTCGAGTTCAACATCCGGGTCAACCTCGAATTCTTCTGCATCCGCTGCTGTTTCGGGATTATTTATATCATTAATATATTTATCAAATAAATCTTTATGCTTATCAATTATAGTCCGCAGGGCAACATCAATCGCCTTTTCATATTTTTCATCATCGTCAGCCATTAAATAATCATAGGGTGGGGCGACTCTAAAATCTATAACATCACCAGCATTCTTCACCTCATTAGTATATTTCTTGAGAAATGCATTTAAATTTTTTGATGGATCTTCGTTGAAAATTTCTAAATCTTTTTTCAATTCCTCCAAAGCGCCATCAATCTCCGGGCGTGACCGTGAAATGCTTATTTCTCCTTCGGCTCCTGTTTTTGGACCTGTTGGAGATTCTCCCTTTTCGCCGGAGGGCTCACCCGATGGTGCGGCGGCTTCTGCTTCCTCGGGATTTGGGATATCGGTTTTAGCAGTATCAGATAAATTATAAATTTGGTTTATTTGATCCCAATATTGGTTCAAGAGATTATTAACTGCTGTGCTAACGGCATTAACATATTTTTTCTGATTTTCTTCACTTAATTCATTATACCCAGCATAAGGTGTCTTGGGAGTGACTCTGGCTAATTCACCATTTTCTATTTCAAGATCAGCATATTTTGTTAGAAATGCTTTTAATTTATTTTCAGGATCGTTCTTAACTTTGTTCAAATCTTGTCTGATTCCGGCCTTGGCGGATATTAAATTTGGGTTGCTAGCAGGGGCACCCATTTCTTCCAAAGTATCTTCCGAAATAAACTTTTTCCAATTTTCCATAATTAATTTCATTTGTCTGTTCCTAATTTTTGCTTGGTAAGCTTAAGAGCGTTCATAAGAGGAGTCTTTGCGTTCCCTTCATTGGCTTTTTTAATTATCTCGTCCAAGAAAGCTTCGATAATTTGTGCTTCTGCTGAATCAATATTTTGTGCGCCTTTGATGGCTTTGCCGGCTTCAATCATCTTTGATCCAAGATCTTGTCTTGAAGAAACTGCTTTATCATCTTTTTGAGAAGCCTCGACTTCTTCTTTGATAATTTGTAAAATTCTTTGTTTTGTTATTTTCATGTTAAAACTTCCGCTATTTTTGTTAGTTGTCCTACTTTGTCAACTACATTCTTTACATCTACCGAGTCGTTAATTTTTGTTATTACTTGATATGCATTCAAAATATCCTCGGATGCTCCCAGAATATCCAATACATTTTCAACAACATCAAAGGCCTCACCAGATAAAAGACCAATCAAAATAGAAACAATAGAAACAGCAATTGCCATATTACTTTCTTGTTTAAGTTTCTCAAGAAAAGATTTTATTTTATTTAACAAGCCCGGCTTTTCTTGATTTAATTTTTCTTCCAAAAAATCTAAAACCTTAATTGTTGAATCTATTGCTTTGGTCAAAACTGCTTCGATTGTATTCTTCTTAATGTCACTATAAGTATTATATGCTTTTTTTGCAAAATCGGCTACTTTTGATAGAACTTCATTTAAATCATCAGAAGACTCTCTAATGATCTTGATTTCATTAATAAATTCTTCTATGAGTCTTTCATGAATAGATAGCGCCTCTTGCTCTAAAAGCAAGTTGCTTCGCCAGTTCTCCATTATAACTTTCATTTGCTTAGACATATAAAATGATCCTCGCATTAATTAGATTTCAACACCGTTAATTACCATCTTTCCCCATTTTGCCTTATTAACAAGTGTGGATGAGGATTGAATTTTTTCGCCTCCGATATTCCAAAGCATTTCGATTCCAAGTTCTTCGCAAACATCCATCTCGGGAGTATTTGTGTGTTTTCTGTCTCCGCCATTTGCAAAGGCATCAGGACGATGTGTTCGGAGAGCCTCGCAAACTGAACCATCTGTATCATCAACCGAAACAACCTTAACAACGCCTTTGAATTGAGACATAATATAAGCCTTCTCTTCCCATGGCATAAAGACATAACCTTTCTTTCGCAACAACCAATCATCTGAATTAACAATAACCATAACATCACCATGCTCGGCTGCTGCTTCAATCATTTGAACATGACCAATGTGAACAGGATCAAATCCACCTGATACAGCGATTAGTTTTCTTTTTTCACTCATTTTAGCTCCTCGATAAGTAAACGTATGGAGACCATTCTTTTGGAACCGTGCTTAGAGCATAATAATCAATAAAGCTTGCTCTTGGTCTCCGAGGTTCCTTAAGTAGTTTCATTTTTGCTTCTTCGGGTGTTCGAGCACCCTTTGAAAGATTGCATTTGTGGCAAGAACTTACGATATTATCCCAAGTTTTTGGTCCCCCGCGTGATTTAGGTACTACATGGTCTAAAGTAAGTTCGTTTTTATTTTTTGCCTTATATGAGCAATATTGACACGTATATTGATCTCTCGCATAAACATTGCGTCTATTGCATTTCATCACGAATTCATGTTTGCGCACATACGAATTGAGGACTATAACAGCAGGGAACATGGAATTGCCATGCGCCTTGATATTATAGTCCTCAACGGCTTTTGCTCTTCCACTTCGACACATGCTGAACGCTTTGTAACAATCGATGACTTCAATTGGTCTCCATGATGCGTCGAGTTTCAGAGAATATAATTTCATATTTTAATTAGTTTTTATTAAGCAGTTTACCTGCTGCGGAGTCCGCTCCTATTTTTGAAGTAACAATATCTTCTAAAGTAAAGTTGTCAATAAAAGATTTTAATTCGCCAAATGCTCTTTTATAATCTGGTTCCATGATAACCTCGGTCTTTCCGCCGTGGCCATGGATTGCATGAACTTCGCCGATATTATCATAAACTGTAACGGACGGATGATCAGAGAGCCATGTTACACAAACTTTGCCATTATCAAAAATGAACCCTTGAGCCACACGTCCAGTGCCCGAGATCCCAGATTCATCTTCAACTCTGTTTAAATAAAAAACTTTCATAATTTTATCCTCGCACGGTATAAATAGTACGAAATCAAATGGTACACCCAGCAGGACTTGAACCTGCAACCCCCGGCTTAGAAGGCCGGTGCTCTATCCAGTTGAGCTATGGGTGCTTATTAATTGTATTTTTTTGTATCCTTTTTAATATATTTGTCGAAATCTTTCATGTCAATAACTTTACTTGAACTTCGATTTGGAGATTTGCTATGCTTTGCTAATAATTTAGGATCGATATTAATCTTTTCTTTCGTAGCATTGTATTCATATTTGTTGGCTAATTCATCTGTAAATTCATCAACTAATTCATTGATCTCGACCCATTTTTCATTGTAAATTGTAACACCGTAAACAATTCCGATAATATCTGTTGCTTCTTCGGTTGTCATATCGCTGATGATATTGGGTCTCGAATTGACGAGATAAAGAAAGACTGACCCTGAAATATAACGAAGAATAACAAAATCCACGAAATCGACTTCAATTGTTATTTCGAGATAATCGGTTGATTTAGCGGAGAATCTGTTCTCTGCGAGGTTTATAAAAGATTCTAATTCTTCAAAATAAAAATCAATTGTGTTCTCGTCTGTTTTGGCTGATTCTGGCATTGGTATGCCATCCGTCAAAAGATCAGTTAATTCTTCTCTAGAAAAGGTTTTGTATTTCATTTATGATTCCTTCGGTAATTGTAACGGTATGTTGTGGACAAGTTGTTTCATGAGATCTATTTTGTGGCTTTAAGAAGTCATATATCTCTTTGTCGTTTCCATTTGGTCCACAACGATCACCAATAAACCAATGGTTATAAAAAGGAAAATGATTGAGACAATAAGTCTTGTCCCAACCAGTTGGAAAGATATCAAAAGAAGTATCTCCTCCAAGTTTAACCTCAACATTTAAAATTCTTTTAAGGTCTATATAATATCGGAGTCTGTCTAAATATCTTTCTCGTAGAGTTGGCGCAAAGGAACTATCGTAGTCTACGAAAAACTGGCGATCATCACCGGTTGCATTGCGACCAATAGGACACCAATTAATCATAGAGCCACGATAGTTGATAAAGTGCCCTGTAAGAGGGAATCTATCTGAAGCAAAAGAATTTTGTTGTTCAATCAAAATTAACATCAACTGTTGAAATTGGTGCCGTCCAAGTTCTTTTAGCATATCATTGGATGATACGAGTTGATGATCTTCATTGCTTTTAGGAGGACAATAATGCTTTGTTCCATTACAAGGAAGAAGATGTAACTTCTTTCTTATTTTGGGGTTATCAATTAACAACGAAACCTGTTGCTTGAGATAATTAAAATCAGAACCTGTTACAATTCCTATTTCAGCTATCTCAGATAGATTCTCCAGAACAGGAACCAAAGACTCATCCAAGGATTGCCGAGGAGGAGTCAAAGTTCCGTCCATATCGTACAGGATAATATTCTTCATTTGAGTACCTTAAATGCATAAGGTGCTCCGCGAAAAGCAGAACGATGGATTTCAAAAGCGACACCATCTTCATTTTCTCGCACTTTCTTAATCGCTGTTCCACAGCGATCAATTATCTTTGCAACATCAGATGTGCAAGACCAGACATGAACGCAATCTTTGTCTAATTTAGAATCGGCAATTGTGGTCTCCGCTTCGGGACCACCAGCTTTACCTTTCCAGCGTTGAGCAATTTGTTGTAATTTCTTTTGGTTCATTTAATCTCCTATATTTGTTTGTATTAACCCTTAGTTTATATATTATAACATGTTATGCGGCCATTGTCAAGTTATTTTTTAATAATTCTCGCATTTTAAATAAAGCAATCTCTTTGTGCTTGGCCTCAAGCATAACATCGCGGTCAAGCCCATGAAAATCAATTGGATTCACATAGGAATCTGAGTGTGCTTGAGGTCTTATAGAAGCATCATTATGCTCATCAGCCCGAGATTCAGAATAATGAACAACAGGCCGAATGTCGCCCCAAGTTGATGCAGCCAAATGAACGGCTTCGCTTTCACTTTGATCTCCGGTGCAGAACTTATGATGGTGATAATCAAAGACAATAGGCACACCAATACGAGTAAAAACTTCATCATACAACTCCTTTGTTGAATAAAGTGATGCTTTATCATCGTTCTCAACAGTTAAGCGAGAACGGACAGATTCTGGTAGACGCTCGAAGTTCTTGCAGAAGTTATCGAGGGCCATCCGGCGATCGTTGTAAGTAGCACCGACATGGATATTTATCTTTGCAAAGTGTGTTCTCGGAAGACACATGAGATCAAAGATCTCGCCGTGAATCTCAAGATCACGAATGGTTCGCTTCACAACATCCTCTTTGGGCGAGGTTAATTTGTTGAAAGGACCGGGATGTGTTGTGATCCGCATGTTATGTTCGGCAGCATAGAGGCCAGCTTCATACAAAGCCTCTTCGATTGCTTCGAAATCAGGAAGATCCTTGATGTCATACTCCGAAGCCCAAGGTATGAGGTCGGAGGACATACGATAAAATTTGATGCCATGCTGCTCATTCCATTGCAATATTTGCAATAAATCCTTGGCGTTTTGTAAAGTTAGGGTAGAAGCATAGGGAAGACCTTTCTCTTGAAAAGTTCGCTTTATCATGCTTCGATTTGTGGTAATTCGCTCCTTACCTTTTTCTGGATAAGAAAGTGCCATGTTGATGCAGGCATAGCCGAGATTGTAATTCATTTGTGACTCCTTGTGATGTTTATATTGTATCACGGTGAGTCTATTTTGTCAAGTATATTTTATCACTTTTATTATTAAATTATTCTTACCTCGAAGCAAACGATGATATTGCATCTTCTCAATCGAGAATCTCATTCCTTCTTCTAATTTAAAAGGTACCTGATCATCTTTTTGGAAATACCAATTGTCTGATTGAATGACTTCGATAACTCGGTCTTCTCTGTCTCGATGCCAGATAAGTTCCTCGGATAAAACATTATGATCAAAATAACGAAGAAAAACATTTTCTGCTATCTGTTTCTCTTCAAATGGAAAGTCGCTCATTCTCTTTCTTTTTCAATTATGTACTCGTCATAGTCGGGGCGACTGTATTCCCGAACTTCGTAGCCATCCGCAAGGTCACGGGCTGGGTGATTCGGATATTTGATGGTTTTGAAATAATTGCTGAATGCACCCTTCTTGAGGCGAAAAGTCTTGCTATCTTCAATATCCGAAAGAATGCCTCTGATTGCTTCATCGTACTTTTCATTTGGTTCGATTGATTGCTCAGCAATAACATTATTGATTTCTTCTTTAATAATTTCTTTTATTTGTTCTTTTGTTAGTTTCATTTTACTTCCTCGGTTGGCTCAGGAGCGGGAACTTTTGTTTTACATTCTTCAGGAAGTTGCGAGACCAACTTCTCTTTATAAACTTCGATGACTGGCTGTTCCCATTTGATTCCTTTGCAATATTCTTGAAATTGTGTTTTGTCCATCAAGTACAATTCCATAGACTTCATATCAACCATCAATTGTTCTGCCATAGGATCACCACTGGTTGACATCGCAGGTTTCTCAACAATCTCAATGATTTCTGCTGGTGGTTCATCAGCAACCAATTCGTCAGCTTGAGCGGCACAGGCAAGAAAAAACAAAATCATTTTGTGACGACCTGCTCAATGCGACCAAGGGTTCCCTTCATCCATTCCATATCTTTTTCCATACCAATTATTCGACCTTCAAAACCTTCGTCTTTCAACTCAGCGATTTCTTTTTCGGCATCTCCGAGGTCGTTCTGAAGTTCGGCAACTTTCACATTGGTGTTCCAAACCCAACCAGCAAGAGGTAAAACCAATGCGGACATTATCAAGGAAAAAGCTTTCCATAAATCATCTTTCGTAATAGCAGCCATTACCAAAATCTCCCCGGTACGTTGGTACCAAAATCTTTATGTGCTCGACAAGCCCAGTATCCTGCTTTGGTTCTGTCTTTCTTGTCTTTACAATTGTGTCGTGAAGCAAATGACTTACGTGCTTCGGCGTTGTTCCAGTTGCCCTTGAGGCCGCCTTTGGAGTCACCATATGTAATTTTTTTAATTTTGCCCGTTTTTGGATTGCGGACATAAACTTTATATTTCTTTCCTCCGCCGCTGTTCTTCATTGGCTTTCCGATTGGAGGATCTTTCTTTGCTTTCTTTTTGGCTTCGTCGATAGATTCGTCAATCATCATTGGGAAATCTAGAGGGACCTCTTGGCCTGCAAATGTTCCGAATTGTCCGAGATCAGTTTCCAACAAATCAATATCTTCTTGAATTAAATTAAGTTTGCCGGCTTTCCATAAATCTCTTGTTTCGTTTACGAGAGCAAAGTACTTAGCAGACCCAGCACGATAAATGTTATCAGAGATGTTAATATCATTATGGATGTGAAACCGGAGACCTTCTGAGAGGGTCTTGCCGAATAATGTTCGTTCGGCCTCTTCTCTGACAAGTCGCTGTAATTGTTCTTTTCGCATTTTCTTTGATCCTTTCTTTCCCCAAGATTTTCCTCGTCCTCGTTCCTTACAAGCCGAAGGTGTGGGACGACAGGCGGGGTATTTTTTTCTTTTTTCGCCTTCTCCTCGACCGCAGGACTTATATCCTCCTTTACCGTCGGGAGAGTTGCAATCAACCCAGCCTCCTTTAGAGCCCTTTGCACCCTTTCGTTTGAACCAGTCTCGAAGATTGGATTCTTTGGAAGATTCTGTTCCGGCTTTCTTTCGTTTTGCCTCATCAACCGTTGTCTCTTTTTCCGCTTCATCGGATCCTCCTTCAACTTTCGCAAGTTTATCGTAGTATTTTGGATCTTCAAAAACATGATCCATAGCAATCTCGTGTGCAATTGATTCATCGGTCGTATGTTCAAGTTCTACTTTGACGCCTTTGACGACTTGGTCATCAATTTCTTCTACAGAAACATTGTGCCTATCAGCAAGTGCTTGATGCTTCTGTTCCATTGAGCCTTTGAGATCTGCTGTGAGACCTCCGGGAATCAAATCAACTTCTTCGAGTTCAAGTTGTTCACTTTTATTTCCCCAATTCTTGGCTCCGACCTTTCGGCACTTTACAAGAGCCCCAGAAGCATACGCTGAGGGCCATACGTCATATCGAGAGCGAACTTTGTGATAACAAGCGTCTTTTTTGCCAGATGATTTCTTCTTTTTTTTCTTTTTTTCTTCAATTGTTTCGTCAGACATTTGAATTCTCCTTGTCATAATTAGGAGGTTGCTCATCAATTAAGTCTTTTCTGATATTGAACTTTTTAATTTTATTTAAGTATCTCGCTCTGTCGATACCAAGAAACAAAGCTGCTTCAACTGTAGTTTTACAAGCTGAGGCAGCATAACGAATACAAGCTTCTTCACAAATTGATCTCATTGCTGAAAGAATTGGGAAACCATATAATCTATTGTTAAGATGAGATGAGGCTAATTCTAATTTCAGACCAATTAATTCTTCCATGGTTAAACGATTTAAGAGCATTTCAAAGTGATCATCTATTTTATTATCTCTCTTTAATTTATTTCTTAAAGAATAATAATAATTGGTTCCTTTGTATTCTCTTAATTTCTTTTTCCATATCATTTTATTATCTTATTATTTATATAATATATTATAATATAATCTTATTAATATTATTTGTATATTTTACTTGACAAAGTATTCTTAATATGTTATATTATTAAACACCCTTAGTCTTTTCATATTCTGGAGTAGTTGGTTCCTCAACTGTATTTTGAAGTTCGTCTTCAAATTTATCCAGATATAACTTGGTATTTGTTATCAAGTAATCAACAAACACTTTTTTATCCTTTGGATCACGTAGGAGGTCATATGCGTCTAAAATATATTGCTGAACTTTCTTGAAACAGGTAAAAGCCATGTTTCTTCCAGTCTCATCGAAACCTTGATCTTCGATACCTGAAGCAAATTCTTCTTCTTCGTTTGGTTCTTCGTCACCCAATCCTGCATCAACTTTCTTTTCAGGATCAGGTTCAGTGTCAATTTCGACATCAATATCAGCCTCGAGAAGCTCATCATCTAATTCGGTATCAAGTTCATCGTCAGCACCGGCTTCCAATTCTGGTTCTGGCGGGACATCAACTTCAGTATCACCACCGGGCTCTGCCATTAACATTCCCGGATCGACATCAGTTCCTTGGACATATTTGTCATTAACAAGCGAGGGCAATAAAGATTTTTTAATTGCGTTCACAATATGTGCTCTAAAAGAATCTCGCTGATCTTTTGAAGTCGTGAGGCGTTTGTAATCTGTACGAAGAGTTGGAATCATTTTCTTCAGAAGATCTTCAAGAACATTGATACCAGTTGAGCGATGAGGATGGATATCAGAAATATCAGACTCTTTTAGAATGGATCGAATAACTTCACGAAGTTTTGCTTCTTCATTTAATTGTTGTCTTTTTTGTCTTTTATAAGATTCGTTGATTTTGCCACGAATATAACCACGCAGCTTTTGTTCAACAACAAACTCTTCTCTTTTCATTTTATCATCCTCAGTCGCAGCATAACCTTGTATGGCACCTCCTCCCATCGAGGACATTTCATACAATTGTTTTAATGTTGTTATTTCAATTATTTTATTTGCCATTTTTAATAATTTCTCGGATTTGTTTACGAATAACTTTTCTGAGTTTTGATTCACGAATACGATCTGCTACACGGTTCTCACCTTGAGAAGCATGTTGTGGAACATTCTCACTTCTATAACCTCGAACTGACTCTTCAACTTCTTCTTCATCAAGCTGTGCTTCGTCCAATTCTTCTTTATCATCTTTGGCGTCTTTAGCAGCGTCTTTCATTGGTTCTTCTTTGTCGCCATCTTTATCTAAATCAAGATAATCAGGCTTGGCACCTTCAGCGACAATATTCTTGCCGAAGCCCCATTTCTCAGATAGAAGTCCGAAAAGCTCTTTGTTTTTCCATTCTTTTAAAGACATTGTATTAGTTCTCCATTCGTTGTAAATTTGTTGTTTTTGTTTGTAACCGTCTTCCCAGTCACGAAAGCACATATTCCCTTGTAAATATGCTTCTTTTTCCATTTTTCTCATATGAGGGTCTTTTTGAGCATAACCTTCACCGGAATAATGATTACCTTGCAGATTACCTTCACCATTCTGTTTATGGTGAACTAACTCATGAGATATTGATCTCATTATATCTTTCGGATGGCGACCATCAGTATAAACATGAATCTCAATTTGTTGAGGATTGTAATATGCTGTTTTGCCCAAAGGATTGGCAGCATTATCAGAATCCGAATTAAGAAAAATCGACGGAGGTTTCTCAAAACCAAATCTATTTTGTGAGAAATCCACAAGAGATTGAATCATATCTTCGAAACCCGAAATTTCGAGACCAGAATTGTTAATAATTTTGCACGGCATGCTATAATTAGTCTTTTATTAGAGTTAAAGTCAATAGACTCATATTATAAAATTGACCAGTAGCCGCTTCGAAAACCTTTGCGTACCAAACATCCCGACCAGACATAGCGCTTGTGTAAATGTCAATAATAACGCCTGTCATTTGTCTTGGAACAATCTCACCAGTTTTAACATCATTGGTGTATAATCTCCAAGTCACGAGATCACCAATTTTAAAGATGCTTTTAAAAGAATCACCAAAAGCTTTATTGTTGTGTTTCATCCAATTTTGAAATCCAAGCGCATATATTATTAATTAGTAAATCATTACGTAAGGATAAAGCGATTTGCTCCGACCACGGTCCAGTTCTTGATATTTTGTCGTTTTGATGAAAATAAACATAATAATTCCAATGCTTTTTCCAAAAAACAATCTTTTTATTTGCTATCTGCTGTTGGGTCGGCATAAGTCACAAATTGAGGACGTAGCTCCTCGGTATAATAAATAAATTCAATGAAATTGCCCTCGGGATCTTCGCAATAAACCCCAACGGTGCCATCGCGATGCTCAACACGAGTTCCATCGTCTGGTAGATCATCCAAAGAATCAACGAGGATGCCAATATGATTTTTTGGGTACCTATTCTTGTCAATTATGGCAATTGTTGTATTTTTAGTAGTTAATCGAATGTAATATTTATCTTCATGAGTTACCTCGGCACCAATTGTGTCTTGATACCATTTAGCAACCTTATGAATGTCTTCTGCTCTTAGCGCAATGTGATCAATAATCATAGCAACCTGCTAATATCCTCTTTCTGGTCAATAATCGTCGTCTTCTTCATACATTGGAATCATTTGGCCATCCATAACCTCAAATTCACTTTCTTCTTCATAATCATCGTGATAATATTCATCACTTTCCATATCAGGATCGTGCATTGACATTCCCATTTCGTATTCAAGATAGTGAGCGACCGTTCCCATATAATCAGCAGCCTTTGTTATCTTTGATTGAACCCAAGCTTCCAATTGTGTGTCGTCTTGCAGCGAATCATGCAACATCATTGCGTATTTTGCAATTTTATAAAGCTCTGACTTGGCCATTCCGCCTTCTTCGTCTGGATGGTCGAAGTATTGGTCGTGATGAGGACCATAATCCATCATTTCCACGCTTCCGCACTCTTCTTTAATAATTTCTAAAATTCTTTGTTTAGTGATTTTCATTGATTTCTCCAAATAAGGGTAAAATTAGCCATAATAAGCAATAAAATTAAGGTTGTTTCAAAGCCTAGGGTTACATAGATAAGTAGCCAAAGAAGGTTAAAAACGACTAAATAGAGGCTATTTTTGATTAAAAACGGCATGATTTTTTACTCACCGCCCCCACTATCTCCACCGGAATCGCCTCCTGAGCCATCATAAAGATCAAAATAAGGGTAATATCCACCATATTTTGCTGTTTTTTTACGATTTTTGCGCTTTTTTCGTCGTTTTTTGCGTTTTTCATCGATATTTTGTATAATTTTGACTTTAATTGGACGTTTTTTCTCCAAATCTATTGATTCTCCGAGCGGAGGAGCCGATTTTGACCGTTCCATAGGGGGATTTTGGTTGTATGGTCCCATTTTTTTCTTAAAACCACCGCTTTTGAACATTTGTTTCATATATTTTCGGTGTTTTGCTGCTATTTTTCGCTGAAATGGCTCTGTATGTTCACTAATTGTCATAGATTTTATCTCATTTGACATATTTTTTAAGTTATTTGTAGCATTTCCCATGTATTCATCGATGTTTTGAGGGTCTACAAAGTAAAATTCGGTGTTTTCATTAATATCTAGATCGACATCGTCCATTAGGAGCTCTGCTGTATTGTTTAATTTGGCATAAAAATAATGAATATCTTCATTTCTGCCTTTAAATGTTATATTTTTAGTTGTAATTGGCTTAATTCCATAAATATTTAAGCCTGTTTCTTCTAAAAACTCTCTAGTTGCAGCATATTCATTGCTTTCTCCGCTCTTTGAGTGTCCTCCGGGAAGGTCCATTTCACCCGTATCGGCTCTTTTAAGTATCAAAATTTTATTATCAAGTGTCACAGCAACTACTTTTGAGACTTGATTAGTATCTTCGAGGAAATCATCGGGATAAAAAGACTGAATTCCGCTGCCTTGAATGTCTCCATGCTCCATTCTGTCGTCATCAAAGTGGATTTCAACGCCTAATTCCTTCAATTTTGTGACTTTTGGCTGCTCATTAGTATAAAAAACACCATCTGGACGCAACCCAAGCTTGTCAAGCTGTCTTTTTACCGCTTGATCGGGTGTTTTTTGTTCCAATTCTTCTCTTCTCGAGGTCACAACATAAACTTTTTTACTTGAATCATCAATGAGATGCTTCATAAGATTAATCATTGTTGCATTTGAACCACCATTTACATAAATTAGCTCACCATCATCGTCAAAATCAGGATACGACTTGATTAATGTATTATCAAAGTCAAAAGATATAATAGAATTCTCTCCAACTATCTGGCTGAGAGTAATTTTCTCTTGTTCTGTGATGAATTCTTCTCGTAATCCCATCATTTTTCTCATGGTTGGGAGATTTCTTTGAGACCAAGAACCTAATTTGTCCTTAAGATTCTCATACCACTTGATGTAATTCTCCATTATGAAAAATAAGTCTTTGAGTGTTTCTTCGCTTACATCGCCAAATCTTCCTTTTGGCACAGAAAAAGATTTTAAACCCCAATCTAAGACTTTTGCAGGTATTTCGTGTTCAGAATCGCCAACTTTTAGTTTTTTAAATGGCTGTCCTAGCAAATAGCTATCAAATTTATCTAAAAAAGCTTTTATTCTTTTTGTATGATTTTCAAATCCCGGGGCTTTCCCTCGAACTTTGATATCTGTAACCGAATCTTCTAAAATTTTATAACAATCTAAAGCAACTTGTTGAAAAAAGTTCCATATTTCTTGGTTTTTTTCTTGTTTTCCATTAGCCATAGCAACTAGAGAGTTGATATTATTATTATAGAAATCAATAACCTCTTGTAAGGACATTTTCTTTTGTTCTGTAATAATATTTTCATTCAATATACGAATTTTAATCATTTTAGTTCCTTTGTAACGATTTTAGACGAGATTACTCTTTTTTAGAGTGTTTTATATCTTTGCACATCTCATCAGCTTCGGCTTTTGACAGCCCTTCGGGCCGATCAGCACCTTGTTTAGACATTGCGCACATATATTTACGCTGTTTTTCGCTATAAACCTCATCCATTTGCTTGAGGATACGAACTTTTATTTTTTTAGCCATGATATTCTCCTCAATAATTAGTGAATTGGCTCATAATAGTAAGCGATTTCAACTAAAACACCACCATCTGGGAGAGGACTGAAGTAAACACGGTTCTCAGACGGCTCATAACGGAAAGTTGTAGGGTCTGCGGGTATTCCATTATAAAAAACTTGCAAATAATCTGGATATTTTGCTCGTTTTGTTAAATCATAATACTCATATGGTTCAACTTGATCAAGAGCCTCGGTAATTCCAGCGGTCCAGTCGGTAGAACATATGTCAATTCTTGTTCCTCCAGTCGAATCTGCCGCATCAAGGTACCTTGTGCCAACGTTAGACACAACACTGTTGCATAATGAGATAGGTACTTCAACGTGAACTATGGAAGTTATGTGATAATCTTGTCTATAGCCGCCTAGCCAGTTGGTAAAATTAACAGGAGCAGGAAATTGATTAAAACTTTGTTCCTCTTCGTCCGAGACAAACACAATTAAAAGGGAAGCATCTTGTCTCATCCATGTTTGAGAATACGGATTGTCCATAATATATTCATAAACAGCGTTAAAACCTTCTTCTCTGTTGGAATTGCCGAGAGAGTTATACATAATCCACGCTTCTGTTGAGCCATCACCGGGTATTAAAGGAAAGATTTGACTCATTGCAGCGTAATTTGCGCTAATATTGATCATAACCAAACGCCAATCTGTCTCTGGAAGGGCCGCGATCATTGTTTCAATACCTGTGACAATAGTATTAGCATCATCAGTCATTGAACCAGAGCGATCAATCACCCAAAGAATGTCAATTCCATTCACAGAATTAGGTTGAAGGAAAGAATCAACCCAGATTGGCAGCAAATCTAATGATGTGTCTTGCGGAGGAGGTGTTGAAGTGTCTTGAACATAAACATATTCAGTTTCTGTTATGACCTCGTATTGAATTTTCTCAACCTCGTGTGTTAAATAATTGTCTTGAACACAAGAAAGAATAAATATTATTAAAAATAACATAATAAAAAACCCTCCTGCAATAAATAGTTGCAGGAGGGCAAGGAGGTCAACACAAACAAACACAGCGATTAAGGAGATCGCAACACCAAATCATATTATATATATAATATAACATGTTTTAAGCCATTTGTCAAGAAAAAAAGTTATTTTTTTGTTAATATTTGAAAATATTTTTCAGCTATTTCGGGTGGAACGAACTCTTTGAGTTTTTCAAGATCATTGTTTTGAACTGCGTTTCTTAAATCTGTTGCAGAAAGACCATCTGTTGTGTCAGCTGGTGGAACTTCGACAAGATTAGCTTGCATTTCTTGTTTAAGATAAGAAGATATCTTTCTAAATCTCGCAGCATAGCTTGGATCTTTGGTTGGATGACCAATCGCAACATTTTTTCCACGGAAATTTTCATCAAATAAGACCATTACAGCATCCATAAAAGGATTCTCGTATGTGCTTCCGTCTTTCTTGAATCTTTGACTAACATCGCCAAATATAACATTTGGTGCGAGGTCAAATAAATCAAATAATTTTTTTGCTTTCTCCGCCGTTACAACAACAGAGCCATCAGCCGATTGTCGTGGAGTTGATCCAGTAAACACAATAACTTGCTCGACATTTGGCAAATTGGCAAAATGATTTATCATCTCGACATGTCCCCGATGTGGAGGCTTAAAACCGCCCGGAATCACAACGGTAATTTTTTCTTCGTTATTTAGCGATTCTTTAAGAGAACCGTTCTTGGCAGCCCATAGGGTAGGGTTAGCTTCTTGACACAAAAACTTTCCAGTCATTTGGCCAGAATTTAGCAAAGAAAGGTATGTTTGCTCAAGGGCCTTGGGAATATAACCACAACGGTCTCCATTGAGATCTTTGTTGCCTCGCGTTGTGTCGAGGATCTTAAGATAAGCAAATATCGCTCGTTTGCGATCTCTATCGTTTGCTTGTTGAAGCCACGAGAACAAAGAAGAAAAATTATTTGTGTCCTCGAGCTTTAAAGGAACGCCGTAAAGATTAGAAAGAAGGCTAAGGATCTCATCTTTTGTGAAGGCAACCACTTCGCCGGTGCTTTTATCCTTTACGCCTTTCGTATGAGAAAATGAATGATCCTTGGCAAGAATTAGAGCGTGAATTAGCTGTGTTCTGTGAAGTCCTTTAAGCAAAGGTTCTTCTTCGGAGGGAACATCGGAGAAATAAGAAAAGGTAAGCCAATCAAGATTACCAATCATCCAGTCAATTTGAACTCCAATATCTTGTTGTTGTCCTTGCGCGTTGAATTGAGGAAATAACGAGAACATTTGGCCAGCATGAATTTTCTTAAGATCGGTCTCGATAAGATCAGAGTTTTTGTTTATATAATCTGCAAGCAACTGAAGAAAAGCCTTCCAGCCCAATTCTGTTGGAGTCGCTGTCTTTGCTCGTTTGGCCAAAGCAGATACCTTTGCTGTCCAAAGTTCTGCTGGAATATTCCAAGTCTCGACATCTTCGGGATTAACTTCGCCATCCGGAAACATAACATTGACATCCACGGCCAGATCGATATCTCCGGACATGTCTTTTTTGCCAACAGAACCAAGAGCTTGAAAATTTGGAAACTTATCTGCGTGCTGAGGGAATAGCCGAGACAACTCTTTATAATATTCTTTTATTGTTGGACGAATAGCATCAATTGGAATTGAAGCTGTTTTGCCGGCAAAAACATTACCGCCTTCCGTAAGAGATTTATTTATTTTTACTTTGATCATAGCTAGTCATTGAATATCGATATATCAATAATTAGGAACTTGGTTCGAGTTTCGATATCTGTTCCAACATTTCCTTCACGAAGTTCTGCATAATCAATATGCAAATCATTAATCATATCCCAGAGCTTAACAAGATACTGATCGGTTGTAAGAACCTTCCAAACTTTTTCAACGGCCATATCCAAGAGAACTTCTTCATCAGCAACACGCTCGGCTGATTGTTGAGCAGGATCACCATATTTTTCATTCCACACAGGGAGATCTTTTAAAATATTTTTTATTCTTTCGGGGTCATTATAGCCAACGGCAAGCCACGAAACCATTGCCCATTCTTCGGCATCGATCTGGCGACCACCATTATAAGAAGGAGGAAAATCTGCTGAGGTGCTGGAAAAATACTCGGCAATAAGCTCATTGATGAGATTATAAGATTTTGGAATCGATTTGAATGATCGAACAAGCTGACGGATGAACTCGCTATGATACTCAATAACCTCAACTTTCTCGATAACAAGCCATCGCGGAACACCTTGAATCTCTTGATCGGAGATATAAACTTTTGGAAAATAACCCGGATATTTATTGAATAACTCAATCTCGAGGATGTTGGTTTCTTCAGCAACCGTTGAATATTCTTGTCCATCAAGCGGCTCGTTTTGAAGATAACGATTTGAGATTTTTAAAATTTTATCAGGATGCGATTTAATTTGATAAGCATCGCGGAATGAGCCGCCACCCAAATATCTGCCAATATTTTCTTCGATCCAACGGCGGTTTAGAAACTGACGTTCTTCTTCGTCATCATAGGGATTGCGAGACTTTACCGTTTTGACATAATAAAGCTCATCCGGATTATTAACCAGAGCCTTTATTTCCTCGCCAAAAAATTGTTCCTCTTCTTTAGACATTTCTTCCAAAAAATTACTCAATTCTTCTTTAATCATTTGATTAAATTGATCTCTTGTCATTTGAGGGATAGGTTTTTGCCTTGATTGCAAAGAATAATAAGAATCAGCAACCAAAGCCATTAAGCTTTGAAATTGTTTTTCGCTTAGTTTATCCGACCAAGCACTAAACCCAAGGTCTCGCGCGTCTCTTTCGAGTCGAGATAGTTCTTCTTTGATAATTAATCCGAGTTGATTAGTTGTTAGTTTCATTGTTCTTCGTTTTTCAATTGTTGCAGTTTATCTTGCAGATTGGTAAGTTCTCTATCAATAAAATATTTTTCATTTTCATCAGCAATTCTATTTTTTCTATTAGTAAAAGATTCGATATCATCTTCAATAGTCTTTATTGCTTTTGATTTGGTTTCTTCTAAGTTTGCAAGAATATCTTCAGGAGCTTTATCTTTTGGATAAATTCTTTTAAGATCGAAATAAACACCATGCCAGTCAACTTCATCATTATGATCGGTGAATGCTTTTATTAAGCTTTTGAAAATAAAATCATAATCTTTTACTTTATTTTCAAAAGGAAGTCTAGACCAAAATTGAGGAGATATCATATATTCTTCAATAAAATACATAATATCTTCTTTTTCTTCGGCAAGAAATTTCATATTTTTCATTTCTTTATCTTTTAAAATAAATTTAAAGATTTTATAAAGATGCGCCGGCATTGTTTTTTTCGAAGGCATAGCTACGCTTCTAGAATTAAAGCTTTTCTTCATAGAATCTATGACTCTTGTATAAAACATAATGCGTAAGCTGGTGTCATCGTATGATTTTGCTGCTCTAATAAAGTTAATATAATTGAAAAATAAATTTTTGCGCTCATGTGCTGCTCGCAATTTGCGGTTTTCCATATCTTTTGGATAATAATCTAAAAGAATTGAAATTATTTCATCAATACCATCGCCAACAATCGCTTTTGCTTCTTCATAAGAGCCGATGCCTTCGTTGCTAGCATCGACGCTGAATCCGCCACGACCACCATATCTAATACCGGCAGAGTTGACACCAAAGGAAAGCTTATTAAAAGGGTATTCTTTTTTATCATTTATAAGATAATAAAGCTTTCCTTTTCCTTTAACATATTGATCATATGTGCTGGGCTGTCTTGTGCACCATGTTGTTCCTTCGGCACATTCCTCTGAGCCTTTACCAGAAGCAGGGTCAATAATTGTCCAATCGCCAACTTGGCCGATAACTTTTTTCTTATTTGAGTCCAAAATGCTAATTGCATCTTTTTCTTTTTTTAAATTATAATCAATCAATGCTTGCATAAAAGGCACAAAAGCATAGCCTTGTTCTTCAAAATCTTTAAGTTGTTTAATGCCATATCGATTTAATATATCTTTATAATCAGGACTATAATAAGCTTTGATAAGATCTGGATCCAACACAAATGTACGAGGAAGTTTTTCCAAAGCATATGATAAATCTGGAATATTCTTCATTCCGGCTTCATACCAATCCATAAGGCGATCACGCTGCGATTCACGTTGCTTTGCAATCCAATCCCGAGCACGACGTGATTCAAGAATAAGCGTTAGCTCTTCTTTGATAATAAAACGAAGTTCTTTTTGGGATAATCTCATTATGCGTTAACCAAATGCCACTTTCCGTCTTTGTCGGCTTTTTCTGAAACCGCATAATCGCCTTCGGCGCCTTCGTTTTCGGAAATCTCGTCAAGATATTTCTTAGCTTCTTTTCTTGAGTCAAAGCGCTTCTCTAAGTGCTTATCTTCGCTAAGAAGATTCTCAAGTTCTTCTTTGATAATTTGCTTAAGTCTTGTTGTTGTTAGTTTCATTTTGGTATTCCTTATTTGGTTTGCATTAAAAGACTGATCACTTCTTTCCAGATATCAAGACCGAGCTCTGGCCATTCTGGGTGGACTTCATCAAGATAATGACGAAAAGCTTGTTCATAATGCATTTTTTCTCGAGCTTTCATTGGGTGCCCGTAAGCCTGCGATAGCCAATAATCTGCACCACCTCTTTTGGTCATGTCCATGAAAAGATTTACAGGCGACTTCTCATTCTCATTAAGAACCGAGCTAAGCTCTTCTTTGATAATTTTTTTAAGTCTTGTTGTTGTTAATTTCACGATAATTTCTCCAAGCGAAAGCTTTGCGCGTCTTTAAATACTCAAGATTGTATTCGTTCGAGTAGGCTTCGCGCTCGAAGGGCGATTGCCGGTAAGCTTTTTCGCCATTTCTATAAGTAATTAGTCCTTTTAGCCAGTAAAGCACATATAAAATCCATTGTCCAATGAATAACAATTCAAGTTGCTGATGATAATGAATAGCCTCATGATTCTTTGTTACTTTGTCTAGTTTGCCTCGACACCAAACCCAAGGTCCGAAGCTTATCGCCCAGATATCAATTGGTGCCAAATACGATAGGATTATCGGCAACTTTGAGTTCTCAAAGAACCATGGAGTCCTTGGGGTTGCCTCTTGTTTATAATACAAAAAGTTATACATTATAGCCCTCCTTTTAATGATTCCATAATTAGTTAAATCTGGGAAAATTTTTGGGGCGAAATTTTGAAACATGTTATTGTAACGTTACAAAGTTGTTACATTGTTGTAACATTGTTATAACATTGTTGTAACGAAAAAGCCAAATTTGGCAAATTTTTCTGTGGGTGTCGTGAATGTATTAGGCGGCCGCGCGAAAACGCCCTTTCTAAGTACTTAATTCAAGAGCCTCTGGAGGAGCCCCACCAGTAGGGGGACGGGGGGAGGACCACCCCCCACACCGCCTGTTGTGTTTTTTAAAACAGGCCAAAACAAAAGCGGCCAACACAAGGTCAGCCGCTGAGGAAAGCCCCCTAGTGGAGGGGGCCTATCGGGGTAGAGGGTCTAGGCCTCGTCATCATCGGCAAA
>Ga0222719_10001370_pt1 | contig 23769 bp, 24 predicted proteins | sample C33_34DmetaG_FD_165039 | JGI IMG/M metagenome (GOLD analysis project Ga0222719, IMG submission 165039) | Estuarine water microbial communities from San Francisco Bay, California, United States - C33_34D | ecosystem: Environmental > Aquatic > Marine > Unclassified | place: USA: California...
CGCGTTCCGGCCTTGGCCTATTGCCCTGTTGGAACGACCGGCCCAGATGTGTTGGCAGGGGCTTCCTTGATCACATCGTCAACGATCGAGACCGGCTCTTTACCCACGCCAGCCATGATCGCAAGCGTAACCGTTGTGGTAAAAAAGCCAACAGCCAAGATCGTTGTCAAACGGGTTAACAGATTGGCTGTTCCGCGAGCAGTCATAAAACCGCCGCCGCCACCGCCACCGCCAATGCCAAGACCGCCGCCTTCACTACGTTGCAGCAAAACGGTGATGACCAGCCCAAGGGCGATCAGAATGTGAATGGTCAGAACCAGCGTTTCCATGATCTGTTATTTTCCTGCAAATAAAGTCGTTGCGCCGCTTATATGGTTTCTTGGACTATTTTTCAACCAAAATGCCGCCCCAAAATGCCGCAAAAGACAGCTTTGACAGCCGATCGGGCGCATTTTTCCGAAAAGTTAGGATTTTGACATTTGTAAAACCGCCGACTCGCAGATCGAATCAAACGCCGTCGCATCAAGGCTGGCCCCACCAACAAGCGCCCCGCCAACATGGTCAATGGCGAAAATTGCCTTTGCATTATCGGCATTCACCGACCCGCCATAAAGAATGGGCAATGGTGCTTTATGGCCGTTCTGGCTTTTTGGCAATTCGCTGGCAATGGCCTGATGCATCGCTGCAATATCGTCAACCGATGCCACTTCGCCAGTGCCAATCGCCCAGACGGGTTCATAGGCAATCATCACCCGGCCATGAAGGCTATCGTCGCCATCTGGCAGATTCGTTGGCAATGACGCATGTAATTGGTCAATCACAATCTGTTCGGCCAGTCCGGCGCGGCGCTCGTCCAAAGTTTCACCAAGACAGATCATCACATCAAGATCATGCGCCAATGCCTGCGCTGCCTTTGCGGCGATCAATGCGCTTGTCTCACCATGATTGGCGCGGCGTTCTGAATGGCCTAAAAGAACCACCGACGCGCCACAATCGCGAAGCATCGCCGCCGACACATCACCTGTATGCGCGCCCGACAGATCTTGATGGCAATCCTGACCACCAAGCCGGACATCACTTCCCCCAAGCCGAACCGAGATTGGCACCAAATAAGGATGCGGTGCGAACAGGATGCGGGTAACAGGTTCAAAGCTGCGCACCGTCAATGCATTCGCCAGCTGGCCAGCCAACGCGAGCGATGGGTTCATTTTCCAATTTCCAGCAATAATCATTGATTAAATCCCGCTATCATTGGCAGATGTTACGTCAAAGCGACCATCGCGGCGCTCTTTGATTGAGTTCAGATGGCACAACATTACCCGCTCGAACGTCATCATGCCAGCCTTCTGATCAACCCCTTTTGGCAATTTGATCAAAAAACCCTGCTTTTTCGCCCAGAAACTCATTATTTTCCGATATTGAAGTTGCCCCACTTGTCGGCAATCTTTATTACCAATATGAAAGATTTTGATCTTCAGGCTTAACCGCCTGACCAACAAAGAAATGGACGACACAAAAATGCTACAGGCAATGCGCAGCGGTGCCAAATCTCCAATCATGAAGTTTTTTCTCCTGTTTTTGGCAGGTGGCTTTGCGTTATGGGGTATTGGTGATGGCACAACCGGCCTCATTGGTGGCAGCGATAAAGCCGTCTCGGCTGGTGAGGAATCCGTGTCACCGCGCGAAGTTGCAATGGAATTTGAGCGCACGCGCCGCAATTATCTGCCAAACAGTAGTGTTGGCGAGGCGCTTCAAGGCGGTTTGTTAAATGACATCATGGGCGCAATGTCGCGCGGTGTCTTGTTTCGTGCCGAAAATCGTTCGCTTGGCCTAACCGTTACCCGCGACATGCAGCGCGACGCCATTGTCAATGAAGGCTCGTTCAAGGATGAGCTTGGTAATTTTTCCGAAGGCCGCTTCATGCAGACCCTTGCCAATGCTGGCATGTCTGAAGGTGAATATCTGCAGCGTGTTGATGGCGTATTGATGCGTGATCAGCTTGTTGGCGCTTTGGCATCTGGATCACGCTTTGATGAGGCCAGCGCCCGTATTGTGGCAGCTTACGACCTTGAGCGTCGCCGTGTGCGCCTGACCAGCTTTCCGGTCACGCCCGAAACAATCGAAGCGCCAACCGAAAGCGCACTTGCTGCCTATTTTGCCGAAAATAAATCGGTCTATGACGCGCCCGAGCTGCGCAGTGCAACAATCGCCAGCATTTCGGCTGATTTAATTGCCAGTAGCATCGACATTACTGATGCCGAAATTCAAGCCGCATTTGAAAATCGCATTGACGAGTTCAGCACCCCGGAAACACGCCAGATCCGGCAAATGGTTTTTGACGATAAGGCAACCGCTGACACCGCCCTGTCCCGCCTTACGGCAGGTGAAGAGTTTGCTGCGGTTGCGGCCGATATGCTGAATTGGACCGAAACTGACACTGATCTTGGCACTGTGACAAAATCGGCGCTTGATCCGGCGCTTGCTGATGTTGCGTTTGCAACCGCAGCTGGCACGCCTGCCGGCCCTGTTGAGACTGCCTTTGGCCAGCATATTTTGGTCGTTGACGCAATTACCGAAGGCGGCGCGGCCGAGCTTGATGATGTGAAGGACAAGATTGTCGACGCGCTTCGTGCGGAACAATCAATCGGCATTCTTTATGACAAAGCCAATGAATTTGAGGATGCGCTTGGGTCGGGGGCAACTTTGGCTGAAGCTGCGGCCAAGGTTGGCGGCACGCTTGCCGAAATCAATAATGTCAGCCGTAATGGTCTCGACATTGATGGCAATCCGGTGAATGGCGATGGTGCCGACCTTATTCAGGATAGCGCCGTTCTTGATCTGATTTGGACAAGCGCCGTGAATGAAACAAGCGTTATCCAAGAAGGTGGTGACGATATGTTCTTTGCGGTTCGAGTCAATTCGCAAAGCCCACAAACCGAACGAAGCTTGAATGATGTGAAAAGCCGCGCCATTGCCGATTGGAAATTGGTGCAGGCAATCAAAAAGGCCAAAGCCAGCGCCGAAGCTGCGGCCAAAGCCAATGATGATAATGGAACAATCACCGAGCCTTTCCGCCGCAACGGTCTTGGCCTTGATCATCAGGCTGCGGGTCTGATCGCTAATAAAGCCTTTTCGCAGGCAACTGGTGCAAGCAGCATTGTCGAAACCGGCAGTGAAGCCATCGCTGTCAAAACCATCGAGATTGTCGCGGCGAAAGATGCCGAAATTGACGAAACCAGCAAAATCGTTATCGAAGTGATGAATAATGCCCTGCAAGAAGACATGTTGAATATGGTGTTATTATCCTTGTCGGAAAAACATGACCTGCAGCTGAATGTTGCGCCGGTTCAACAATTGTTGGTTGGAAGCCAGCAATAATGCTTGCAAGCAGTGAAAATTTCGACAGATTTGCAGCGCAATTTCAGGCTGGCAATCGCCAGCTTGTCTCGCGGGTTCTTGTTGCTGATACTCAAACGCCAGTGTCGGCCTATCTAAAGCTGGCTGGTGACAAGCCAAATTGCTTTTTGCTGGAATCGGTCGAAGGCGGCGAAGTTCGCGGCCGTTTTTCGGTGATTGGTCTTGCCCCTGATTTGATCTGGCGTTGCCGTGATGGCCGCGCTGAAATCAACATCACACCAGCCGATGATGCTGGCTTCCAGACGCAATCACTAACGCCGCTTGAATCGCTTCGCGATTTGATGCGTCAATCTGAAATGCCTGATACTGGCGATCTGCCGCCAATGGCTGCCGGATTATTTGGCTATTTCGGTTATGATATGATCCGGTTGATCGAAGACATTCCCAACGCCAATCAAGCGGCGGTTGAGATGGATGATTCATTGCTGTTACGGCCATCGCTCATCGCCATTTTTGACCGGTTAAAAGACAATATCACCTTGGTGACGCAAATTCGCCCGAACGACTGGGACGATGCAAAATCGGCATGGGATGACGCGCAATCACGGCTTGCCGCAGCGATCGAGGATTTGGACCGGCCATTGCCACATACCGAAATGGGCGATGCCAATACCCCGCTTCCCGAGCCTGAAACCAATATGGAAAAATCGACCTTTTTGGAAATGGTCGCCAAAGCCAAGGATTATATCCGTTCGGGCGATGTGTTCCAGATTGTGCTATCCCAACGTTTCAGCATTCCGTTTCACCTTCCCTCGATCAATCTTTACCGGTCATTGCGGCGATTGAACCCATCACCCTTTCTGTTTCATTTCAATTTTGGCAAAATGTCGATTGTTGGGTCTAGCCCTGAAATTCTGGTGCGGTTGCGCGGCAAGGATGTCACCATTCGGCCGGTTGCCGGCACCCGGAAACGTGGCGAAACACCTGATGAAGATGCCGCAAATGCAGCCGATCTGATGGCCGATATCAAAGAACGCGCCGAACATTTAATGCTTCTTGACCTTGGCCGCAATGATGTTGGCCGCGTGTCAAAGCCCGGAACTGTCAGGGTGAAGTCAAATTACGATGTCGAATATTACAGCCATGTGATGCATATCGCCTCGCAGGTTGAAGGTGAAATCCGTGATGATCTGGATGCGGTTGATGCACTCATTGCCGGTTTTCCTGCTGGCACCGTGTCTGGTGCCCCAAAAATTCGCGCAATGGAATTGATTGACGCGCTTGAACCCGACCGCCGTGGTGCCTATTCAGGTGCGATTGGCTATATTTCGGTGGCAGGTGATCTTGATACCTGTATTGCGCTTCGCACGGCGGTGGTGAAGGATCAAACCATGTATGTTCAGGCTGGCGCTGGCATTGTCTATGACAGTGACCCTGATTCCGAATATGAAGAAACCCGCAATAAAGCGCGCGCGCTGATCCGCGCCGCTGGCGAAGCGCTTCGTTTCACCCATTAAGCCCGAAACCGATAAAGCAAATAAGCTTGGCGTGACTTCAATTCTAAACGCCCCCTATACTGCCGACATATTAGTTGTTTCTAAACTTATTCTCATCATCAGCTATTGCGCTGAAGGAGGTAGGATGCAATCTCTGTGTCATCGATTTGTGGTTTGTTTCACAATTATCATCTGGTCATTCGGTGTTGCCGCGGCGCAGCATGATGTGCCGCCGCAAAATCACAATATCAAAGCGGCCGAAAATGCGGCAATTTGTGCTGCCTTTGCCAAAATCATGGGGCTGCAAACCAGCCTATACCCCAAAGCCGCGAAACAATGGCATGGCCGCCAGCATCATGCTACCAATCAGATGCGCGACATTGCCATCCAAAATGGCCGTCAAGATATTGATCAGCAAGATATCGACATGATTACCGCCCGTTATGCTAGCTGGATTCTTGGCCGGCTAACCAATGATGACCGCCAGATTGACCAAAATGCTTTTCAAAAAACGGGAAAGTTGATTGGCCAGACATGCACGAAAATTTTCTATCACGCTGATCTGTCAAGCCTCAAACAGGCCGCGGCAAATCCAAACACCGATAAGGGTGCCAGCATCCCCCGCCCCGAAACGCCGCACGATGATCCGATGGTCATAACAATGGTAAGAAAATCAATACCGCCGATAAATCAGCAAATGATCAAGCCGCGATCCAGCGAAACCGGATATCATGTCGATCTTGGCACATTTCGCACCCTGTTCGCCGCCAAACGCGCTTCACGCCAGTTGCAACATTGGCTCGGCCAGAATGCGATCAATCTATGGCTCTATATCAAGCCCGTAACGGTTGATGGGCGGGCGCGCTTGCGGCTGCATAGCGACACGCTGCAACTTGATGAGTCAAAACGGCTTTGCACCATCGCATGGGCGGCACAGCAAGCTTGTGTTCTAACGCCATCTGACCCGCCGCCTCTCAGTCCGGCTTGGCATTAGGGTTTTTCTGCCCCACGCCTCAACTGCCCCAAGGCTTACCTGCCCACGCCCCGCTTGCCCACGCCCCGCTTGCCAAGCATTCACCGGTTTGCCTAGAATGACGCTCGATATCACGGCTTGGAAAATCCAGCGGCGTGATAAACCTCAGCGCGGTTATTCTGGCCTTATGGATTTACCAACCCTTTTATCATTTAGCCTTTTTGCTTTTGTTGCCGCTTTTACGCCCGGGCCAAACAATGTGATGTTGGCAGCGTCGGGTGCCAATTTTGGCTTTCGTGCCAGCCTGCCGCATATTTTGGGCGTTTTTGCTGGCTTTATGATCCTTGTCGTGGCGGCAGGATTTGGCCTTGCCAGCCTGTTTACCGCGCTTCCCGCGCTCTATGATATTTTAAAGATCATCAGCATTTTATTTTTGCTTTATCTTGCCTGGAAAATTGCCAATGCGGGCCGCGCTGAGACGCGCCATGATGACCGGCCTTTGCGGTTTTGGCAGGCTGCCATGTTTCAACTGGTCAACCCGAAAGGGATTACCGTCATCATTTCGTCGGTTACGGCCTATACCAGCAGCGCTGCCAATCTTGCGAGTGAAGTGCTGGCAATCTTTATGGTCTTGGCGCTGGTCACAATTGGGTCGACCTGTACTTGGACGCTATTTGGCATTCTGATTGGACAATTTTTAAAAACAGAAACCCGATTGCGCCTGTTCAACATCATAATGGCATCACTGTTATTGGTCAGTCTTTTGCCGGTTTTGCTTGGCTGAAAACCAGCCTGATTTGCCTTTTTTCCGGCTTTCTGGCACGCTTATTCAGTGAAATCGGGGAACAAGCATGCTGAATTGCTGTTTTTGCGAATTTTGGAAACCAATTGGTGATGACCGCATTGCGGCAACCAATGGATATTGCCGCTTTAACGCCCCAGCCGCCATTCTGCCACATCAGCTAAGCCGCAAAGATTTATCCGAGCGCGATAAATTTGAACTTGGCGAACGTGCTGTGCCGCCCCGCGCCTTTCAGCCCATTCATCCGATCACAAATTCACTATGGAGCTGCGCGCAGGCAAAACGCCTCAAAACCAAACGCTAAATTCCGATCAATCGCATTGCATTTGCCCGATTTTTCGATAGGCTTATCACCAGACAACAACCATCCAAAAGACAGCAAAGCATGAGCGCGACCACAAAAAAGGCCGATATGTCCCGTTATGTCACCAAAGCCAATCTTGCCGGTGCCTTTTTTGAAAATGCGGCCATGCTTGGTGCGAAGCCGCTTTTGTTCCATAAGAGCAAAGGCAAATGGACAGGTAAAAACTGGGACGAGGTTGCCGACTCGGTCAGGCGGCTGGCTGGTGCCTTGGTTGCCGCTGGCATAAAGCCGCGCGACCGTGTTTTGATTAGCGCAGAAAACCGCCCCGAATGGGCCATTGCCGATTTGGCTGTTATGTCGATCGGTGCCATTGTTGTGCCAGCCTACACAACCAATACCGAAGATGATCATGTCTATATCATGGAACATTCTGGCGCGTTGATTGCCATTACATCGGGCGGCCTTCTTGCCAGCCGTGTCGCCCTTGCCGCATCACGCGTTCAGCATATGCGCATGCTGATCACCATGGATCCTGATACCAAACTTCCCGATCTTGGCGGGCGAACGATTCATACATGGCAGGATTTGCTGGCCAAAACCGAACCTTTGGCCGATATCGACAGCCGGATCGCGGCACAAAATAGCGATGATACTTGTTGTTTTGTCTATACATCCGGCACTGGCGGACGCCCTAAAGGGGTGATGCTGACACATCGGTCGATTCAGGCCTGTATTAACGCCTCAATCGAAATTCTAAGCGAAGGCGGCGTTGAGGAAAACCAGCGCTTTTTATCACTTTTGCCCCTGTCGCATTCCTATGAACATACCGCCGGCATGCATTTGCCAATCCAAACCAAATCAGAGGTTTGGTATTGCGAATCTGCCGAACAGATTGGCGCCAATCTGCAAGAAGTATCGCCAAGCCTGATGACAGCGGTACCACGGCTTTATGACGTGCTTCATGAACGCATTATGCGTAGCATCCGCACCAAGGGCGGCTTTTCCGAAACCCTGTTCATGGAAACAATCCGCCTTGGCCGCAAACGGCTTGAAGGCCGAACGCTTCTTCCGCATGAATTTTTCCTCGATTTGCTTCTCGAAAAATTGATCCGCCAGAAAATACAGGCGCGATTGGGTGGAAAGCTGAAATATTTCATTTCCGGCGGGGCAGCGTTAAACCCCGAAATTGGCAGTTTTTTCATGGCGCTTGGGGTCAAGCTGCTGCAAGGCTATGGCCAAACCGAGGCATCGCCCGTGATATCGGCAAATCGCCCTGGCAAGATCAAGATCGAAACCGTCGGCCCGCCAGTTGCTGGCGTTGAGGTTCGTTTTGCCGATGATGGGGAGATTTTGGTTCGCGGTGATTTGCTGATGAAAGGCTATTGGCGCGATGATCACAGCACCGCCGCCACCATTCGTGATGGCTGGCTTTACACTGGTGATATTGGCAGTTGTGATGATGATGGCTATATCACCATTACTGGCCGCAAAAAGGAAATCATTGTCAATTCAGGCGGCGAAAACATCGTTCCAAGCCGGGTTGAAGCCCTGTTGACCATTGAACCTGAAATTGAACAGGCGCTTGTTGATGGTGATCGACGGCCATGGCTGGCAGCGGTGATTGTGCCAAGTGCTGAAGCGCGTGCTGCAGCCGCATCAGATGAAGCGTTGAAATTGCTGATTGCCGAGACAGTCGAGCGCGCCAATAGCCGCCTTTCGCAAATTGAAAGGGTACGTCGGTTCATTATTGCTGATGAAGGATTTACAACTGAAAACAGTCAATTAACAGCAACATTAAAAGTAAGACGTCATGTCGTAAGGGCGGAATATCAAGATCGGCTCGCCGCCCTTTATACGCGTGGCAAGCAGGATTAAATCACCCGCATTTCGCCAAAACAGATTTGCAGCGCGCCATCATTGCTGGCTGTTTATGACGGGGTGATTGCGGTTACTTATTTCACCCATGTTGAGCTGCGCTTTGGCCCCAAATCATCGCGCATCATCTCGCTAAAAGCGTCTGCAAAACTGCGGTTTGCTTCGCGATTCTTTTTGAGAATAGCATCAAGCGGTATCACGATATCACCATCTTTACGCAGCCGCGGCGGGTCATAATTACCAAATCCGGCAACCAATGTTTGCAAGGCTGCCATCAATTCTTTTTCCTGCTCATCATAGGCCATTGCCAACTCCTCTTGAACCTCAACATATATTCACTGTGACCGGTAATCAGATTAACGGCACAGATTGATAAATTTCAAGTCGCATCGCCGCGGTGATGTGACCATAGCGGCAAAGATCTGAGCAAAATACTTTATCGCCGACTGTTCGCTATCGGCTATCTTTCAGCCGTATTCTGAACATTTCATTTGGGGTAACCGGCGTTAGCTATTATCAAGGATATTCCAACTGCGTGCCAGACGAGGCCAAGATGAAAAACCAAGCACAAGTCGTAGTCATTGGAGGCGGCGTTGTTGGCGCCTCAATTTTATACCATCTCAGCAAACTTGGATGTCATGATGCGATCATGCTTGAACGGTCGGAATTGACGTCAGGTTCGACATGGCATGCCGCGGGTGGCATGCACACCATTAATGGCGATCCAAATGTTGCTAAATTACAGCAATATACAATCAAGCTTTATCAGGAAATCGAGGAATTATCGGGTCAGAATATCGGCCTTCACATGACCGGCGGGATTATGCTTGCCGCCACAAATGAGCGGTTTGACTGGCTAAAATCGGTCTATGCCAAAGGTAAATATCTTGGCATGGATGATCTTGAGATCATCACCCCTGAGCGCGCGCATGAACTGATGCCGCTGATCGACCCTTCGCAATTTGTTGGCGCCATGTATGATCCGATTGAGGGGCATTGCGACCCTTACGGCGTTACCCATGCCTATGCCAAGGCGGCGCGCAAAAATGGCGCGGATTTTGAAACCCATGTCAAGGTTGAGGCGCTTCGCCAACAGGCCGACGGCCAATGGGTCGTCACAACCAATAAAGGCGTCATCATCGCTGAACATGTGGTGAATGCCGCTGGTCTTTGGGCGCGTGAAGTTGGCCGCATGGTTGGGCTGGAACTGCCGGTTTTGGCAATGGAACATATGTATCTGTTGACCGAAGACATGCCCGAAGTTGCCGAAATCAATCAAAAAACCGGTGCCGAAGTTTTGCATGCTGTTGATTTTGATGGTGAAATCTATCTTCGCCAAGAACGTGGCGGTATGTTGATGGGCACCTATGAACGCGCTTGCAAACCATGGTCGGAAACCGAAACGCCATGGGATTTTGGTCATCAGCTGCTCGAGCCTGATATTGATCGGATTGCGCCATCGCTTGAAGTCGGGTTCCGCCATTTTCCGGCATTTGAAAATGCTGGCATCAAACAAATCATCAATGGCCCCTTCACGTTTGCGCCTGATGGAAATCCACTTGTTGGGCCGGTGAAGGGCATGACCAATTACTGGTCTGCTTGTGCGGTAATGGCTGGCTTTAGTCAGGGTGGCGGTGTCGGGCTGGCATTGGCCAACTGGATTGTGAATGGTGACCCCGGATTCGATGTCTGGGCGATGGATGTATCGAGGTTTGGTGACTATGCCAGCATGGCCTATACCAATGCCCGTGTCAGAGAGAATTATTCGCGGCGGTTTTCAATTCGATATCCGAATGAAGAATTACAAGCTGCCCGCCCCCTATTGACCACCAGCATCTATGACCGGCAGAAACAGGCTGGCGCGCAATTTGGCGCTGCTTTCGGGCTTGAGGTTCCGCAATGGTTCGCACCTGATGGAACGGCCGATGTTTTCTCATGGCGTCGATCGGTTGATTTTGACCATGTTGGCAATGAGGCAAAGGCTGTCAGAAACGCAGTTGGGCTTGGTGATATATCCGGCTTTGCCAAATATGAGGTTAGTGGCCGCGGCGCGGCGGCATGGCTTGACCAGCTTCTTGCCGCAGCGATACCGCCGATTGGCCGCATGACTTTGGCACCAATGCTAAAGGGTGATGGTAAAATCATTGGCGATTTCTCGCTTGCCCGACTTGGTGATACGCGGTTCCTGATCATTGGATCGGGCATTGCCGAAAGCTATCACATGCGCTGGTTCCTTTCGCATTTGCCCGATGATGGCTCGGTTCAGGTCAAAAGCCTTGGCCTTGATCTTGTTGGGCTTACAATTGCCGGGCCAAAGGCGCGTGAGGTTCTGCAAAAATGCAGCAAAACCGATGTTTCGCATGATGCAATGCGCTTTATGGCGGTTCGCGAAATGGATGTTGGCATGACACCAGCAATTGTTGGCAGGGTCAGCTATAGCGGCGATCTTGGTTATGAAATCTGGGTAAAGCCGGCAAGCCTTGCACGGCTCTATGATGATTTGATGGCGGCGGGTAGCGATTTTGATATCCGCCCGTTTGGTTCGCGCGCACTCAACGCCCTTCGACTGGAAAAAAACTATGGGTCGTGGGGGCGTGAATATCGCCCGCTTTACGGCCCTGTCGAGGTTGGGCTAGATCGGTTTGTGGCCTATGATAAACCAGCTGATTTCATTGGCAAGGCAGCGGCATTGGCCGAACGCGATAATTGCGGCAGCAAACGGCTTATCAGCCTTGCCGTTGCTGCGGTTGACGCTGATGTTATCGGTGATGAGCCAGTCTCAATTGACGGGGCTGTGGTTGGCTGGGTTACATCTGGCGGATTTGCACATGCTTCCAAAACTTCGGTTGCGCTGGCGATGGTGCCAAAGGAATTTGCCCTTCGCAATGATGGCTGGACTGTCGAACTTCTGGGTCAAAGCCTGAAAGCCAGCTTAATAAACAAACCGCTATTTGACGCAAATGCCAGCCGGATGCGAAGCTAGGAACAAGCGTGAAACAGCAACATTTACCTTTTTTTCAATCGCCAACAGGTGATCGGCCGTTTTTGGCAATGGGTTTATTGCTTGTCGGCGTTTTCACGCTTGCGCTTCAAGATGCAACGGTCAAGCTGATTGCCCCTGAAACCTCGTTCTGGCAATTCCAGACAATTCGCGCCGTCGGCAATGCGTTTTTTATTGTCATGCTTGCCATGATTAGCGGCGGCTATGGCCTGCTTGTGCCGCAAAACTGGCGTCCGGTCTATTTTCGCGCTGTTATGCTTAGCATCTGCATGTTTTGCTTTTTTTCTGGTGCGCCTTATCTGACAGTCGCGCAGATGGCTGCTGGATTATACACCTATCCGCTTTTTGTTTCACTTCTTGCCGGGCCAATTCTTGGCGAAAAGGTTGGCCCTTGGCGCATTGTTGCGCTGATGATCGGTGCCGCGGGGGCGCTGTTTATCCTTGACCCCTTTGATGCGCGTTTCTCGCCAATCCAGCTTCTTCCGGTTGCCGCAGGTTTTTTCTATGCCTGCAACATTCTGACCCTTCGCCATTCCTGCCGGCATGAAAACCCATTATCACTTACCATTGCGGTTGCTGTTTTGTTTTTTCTGACTGGCCTTGCTGGCATCGTGATTTTGACGCTATTTCCCGTGCCAGCGGATATTGCGGCTGCAATGCCCTATGTCGCACTTGGCTGGCCAGAATTGACCTGGCTGATATTTGGCGTTGCGATCGCCTGTTCGGTGCTGAATCTATCAGGCAATATCTGCCTTGCGCGCGCCTATCAGACAGCTGATAGCAGCTGGCTTGCGCCAATTGATTTCACCTATCTTTTATTTGCTGCATTTTGGGGGCGGGTTATTTTCGACGCTTGGCCGCCGCAACAAGCGCTTCTTGGCATGAGCTTAATTGCCTTTGCTGGCATCTTGACCGCATGGCGCGAACAAAAACGACAAGCCCAGTAAAAGCGATAAGCAAAACCACAAGTAAAAACCAAAGCCTAAAGTGGTTCGAACTTTGTCATTTCAATAGGCCTGAAATCCTTTGAATTTCATCGGATCAGCGGTAAGGTAATGTCCTTGATTACTGTCCTGTTGGGGCAGATTGCTTTTACGTCTGGAGCCTGTTTTATGAGTGAAATTCTGTCAAACCTAGCCCAAGATTGTCACCGGATTCTTAGCGAGACACCCGGCCCAGATGGGCGAGAAAAAATTGCCGAATTGTTGCAAAACCTGCTGTCAGATCCGGCCAATGTCGAAACGCTGGTTCCGCTGACAACGGGTGAGCGCGATTTGCTTTATCAAGATGCCGAGCTTGGCTTTTGTATTTTGGCGCATAATTATGACAGCCCGAAAACATCACCACCGCATGATCATGGGCCGTCATGGGCGATTTACGCCCAAGCGCGCGGCGAAACCGAAATGCGCGATTATGACAAAATCGAAGATGCCAGCGCCGAAAAAGCAGGCAAGGTGCAAATATCACGCACCTATCGCCTGACCCCGGGGGTTGCCCATGTCTATAATGAAGGCGATCTGCATTCACCAACCCGCGAGGGACCAACCAGCCTTGTGCGGATTGAGGGCACCGATATGAGCAAGGTAAAACGGTTCCGCTATGAGCTAGCCTAGCCGCCTATCCAGCCTTTTGCCCAACCATTTGCCCAATCTTGCGTCTTACCCGCCCCAATGCCTTTTAGGAAAATGATATGAGTTACGGATTATTCGCCGCGCTATATGACGCTGGAACATGCTTTGCCCTGATCGACAGCCGCGAACGGCGCGACTATGTCGCCGGTCACTGGTTTGGCAGCACCAATATTCCGCTTTCGCTTTTTTCAACGCGGCTTGGCTATCTTTTTCAAGACCATGATTTTCCAATTCATTTTCTGGACTGGCAGGACAAGGCAAGCGCTGAGGCCATCCACCAGTTAAAAGCGATTGGATTTCGCAATATAACCATTCACAACACCCAAAAACCGGCGATGATGGGGCGCGGCTTTGTAAAAGGCGAATATGTCTGGTCAAAAGCGTTTGGCGAAGTGGTTGCGCATGAAATTGATCTTCCTGAAGTCACACCAAAACAATATCTCGCCGATTATCAGGATGCGCAGCTTTTCGATGTGCGCCCAACGGCCGAATATCAGGATTTCACCCTGCCAAAGTCGCAAAGCCTGCCAAACAGCCTGTTGCTTGCCAATGTTCAGGCCTTGAAAGATACTGGCAAAATGTCGCTTTTGCATTGCGCTGGGCGAACAAGATCGATCATTGGTGCCTTTACCTTGATGGCATCAGGCTATGATGGCCCTTTTGCGGTGTTTCGCGGTGGCACGCAAGCTTGGCAGCTTGATGGCTATGAACGCGAACATGATGCCAACCGGCTGTTTGCCGCAGACCATGAAGCGTCTGACGCCGTTGACCATTTCCTGCGCCGTTGGCAAATCCCTGCCACACGGGTTGCGGCCGATGGGCTGGCTGCCTTTGTTGCTGACCATAAAACAGAGCTATTATTTGATGTGTCAGATGATGGCGCGACGGGCCAGCCGCTGGCGCATGGTATTATCAAAATTTCGGGGACCAATCTTATCCAGCAGACGGACCGGTCGATTGCACGCTACCATGTTCCGGTTGTCCTGTTTGACCAAGGATCGGGAAGCCGCGCCGCCTTTGCCGCTTTCTGGCTGCGCTGCATGGGCTTTAGCGTGACGATTGCCCATCTTGACGCGCCCCTTGCCACAATTGAAACCATCACAAACACTGTTACCAGTAACATTGCCAGCAACGATTCAGGGTCGGTCACGTCATTTGCCGCGCCGCAGCTGGATATATGGCAAAAAGACAAAATAGCGCTATATGATTTCAGACCATCAAAGGCCTTCAAATCGGGTCATATCGCCAACAGCCATTGGCAGAATATCGGTGCCATTTTAGGTCAAACACCAGCAGATAAGCCAATTGCCATCATCGCCGAAAATGCTGAACAAGGCCACATGATTGCCGATTGTCTTATCCGGCATGGCTGGCAAATTGCCGGTGTTTATCTCTGGCATGACGCTGATTTTGACATGGCGAAACTGGCAAATGGCGGGCTTGACTTACCGCTTGATGAACCCGCGCTTTTTGCCGGACGGCATCACGGTGTGTTGCAAGATGCCCGCGATTATCTGGCATGGGAAGAAGATCTTCCAAGCGAGATTGATGAATCAATTCATGATTTATGGTGTCAGGAACTGGCGACACCGCCAAAATTGGACGCGTAAACTGGGCTAGCGCGGCGGATCGGTCTTAATCCGCGCTTGACGCCAGATAATTAGCAAACCACCGGCAATGATCGCCAGAACGCCCGGAAACAGGCGGTCTAATGGGGCTTCGGCAAAAAACCACCAGCCCAAAAACATCGAAAAGGGAATGCCAAAATATTCAAACGGGGCAAGCAGGCTTGGCTGGGACATGCGATAAGCCACAACAAGCCCAAGAACCCCTGCCCCACCAAGCAAGCCAAGCGCGAGAAATAGGCCAAGATCAAATGCCGATGCAATCGGTACCATTTCGCCAAAGCTAAGCCATAGCAACAGGGAAAACCCCACCGCAAAAATTTGCGAACGGAACTGGATCACGCCTGACAAGCGATCATACGAAAAGATTTTTACAAGCGTACTCGACATCGCATAGCAAAGCGCGGCCAGCACTGGCAAAATCGAAAATAGCGAAAAGATGCTGGCACCTGGTTGCATAATCATAACAACCCCGCAAAAGCCTAAAATCACCGCCGACCACCGCCAAAACCCAACGACGGCTCCAAGCAGCGGAACCGACAAGGCGGTAACAAAAAATGGCCCTGAAAACGCCAAGGTGGCAACTGTGGCAAATTCCAATTTGCTATAGGCCGTGAATAAGCATAATTGTGCCAGACTGACGCTGCCGCCGCGCAATGCGCAAATCATCCATTCTTGCCGGTTAAACGGGGTTTTTAACGCCCCCATCTGTTTGCTATAGGCAAGAAGCAGTAAAATCGGCAGAAAGCCGAAAAAATTACGCGTAAATGAAATCTGAAAAATAGAATAATCAGCGGTCAATATGCGGACAGCGACGCCCATCAATGAGAATGAAAAAATCGCCGCTATAATCGTCAAAATCGCCCGCGTCACATAAAATATCCCTATAGCACGAAATGCGGCTTATCAGTTTGCAACCGATCGCTTGGCCGAACAGCACCGGCAAATTGCCGCAAAAGATAAACCGGCAAGACCAATGTGATATCAGCACTAGCTTGCGGTGATTGGATCAACGTCAAATGCCTTGATGGTCATTGAAATCAGCGCGTAATAGCCCAAAACCCCAACAAGATCGACCGTTCCCTCCTCACCAAGAATGGCAATCGCACGCGCATATAACGCATCAGACACGCCGCGGGTGAGGTTCAGTTCGCGCGAGAATTCATAGACAAGCTGTTCATCATCATTGGAAAAATCTGGATCATGATCGGCCGCCAGCGCGTCAACAACAGCCTGGTCAATGCCCGCCGCCAAAGCATGCGGCACATGCGCCTGCCATTCAAACGCCGCATCCCATATCCGCGCTGTTGTCAGGATCGCCAATTCGGACAAACGCGGCGATAGCGATGAATCATATCGGCAATAACGACCCAATTGCTGTGCCTTATCGGCCAATTCGGCGCGATATAGCCAAACCGCCAACGGCCCGCGCACATTGCCGCGTGGGCCAGAGACGATATCGTCATAAATCTCTTTTTGTCGTTTATTCATTTTAGCTTGGTCAAGCGCTGGCAATCGAGCCATCTAGATACCTCATCAAATATTGGCTTGGTCAAAACACCGGAATGAGGGGCAGAAATGCGCGGTGATGCGATCAATTAACCCCGATCATTGACCCGCCATTACTATAGTCATGCGCCAGCGAATAGGCCTAGCATTTTCAACCATCCCACGCCAAAATCATGTATAGGATTAAGATAAGTTTTGTTATGGGGCTATCATGTCAAACCAAACAGCCATTCCCTTCATCCAGATGCGTGGCGGCAGTTCAAAAGGAATTTACTTTCATCTTGCCGATTTGCCGCAAGATAAATCAACCCGTGACAATCTGCTGAAATGGGTCATGGGTGCCTATGGTGACCCGCGTCAGATTGATGGCCTTGGCGGGGCTGATCCGCTTAGCTCAAAAATTGCGATTGTTGCGCCATCTCAACGCGATGACAGCGATATTGATTACAGCTTTGTGCAGGCGCTTGTCGGCGAAGATGGGCTTGATGACACCCCAAATTGCGGCAATATTCTATCTGGCATTGGTGCCTTTGCGGTTGAAACCGGCCTGATAAACCCCACTGGTGATCAGGCCAATATTCGTGTCTATATGACCAATAGCGGCAATCGCTGCCTGCTGCAATTTCCGCTGGAAAACGGATTTCCCATCTATCATGGTGAGGCGCGCATTGACGGGGTATTCGGCTCATCAGCGCCCGTTATGTGTCATTATCAAGATTTGGAAGGATCGGCTTGCGGCAGCCTGTTTCCAACCGGCAAACATTGTGATGAATTTGATAATGTGCGGGTGACCTGCATTGATAATGGAATGCCGGTTGTTTGCTTGCGCGCTGAAGATTTTGGTCTAAATGGAGATGAAACCCCTGACCAGCTTAACCGTGATGAGGTTTTGAAATCGCGCCTTGAATCGATCCGTCTTCAGGCCGGTCTGGCAATGGGGCTTGGTGATGTATCAGGCAAAGCCGTGCCGAAAATGAGCCTGATATCAAAACCGCGTGCCGGTGGTGCGGTCAATACGCGAACCTTTATCCCTAAATATTGCCACAAGGCCATTGGCGTTCTTGGCGCGGTTTCGGTGGCTAGTGCCGCGCTCTATGAAGACAGCGCGATTCATGACCTTGCCACGCTTCCCGATGGCATGGTGAAAGATATGATCATCGAGCATCCATCAGGTAAATTTGATGTTCAGCTTTGTCTTGAAAACCGTGATGGTGGTTTGCAGATCGAACGCGCCGGCCTGCTGCGAACGACACGCCTGCTGGCGCGGGGCGAGGTCTTTGTACCCGTCTCGGTTTGGGATGGCAAACAAGTGTAAACGCCCGATCAGGCGGAGGTTTTTCGGATCTTGGCATCTGGCAGAACAAGCCGCCCTGACAGGGCAATGATCGCCAAACAGGCGGGTATCAGGCATAAAATGCCAATATTCCAGCTATGCGTCGTTTCAACAACCCAACTAATCAAAGCCGGCCCTATCAGCATGCCAAGCCCTTGGATTTGAAACACCCAAGCGACAAAAACAGGCAGATTTTGTGGATCATCATTTGCGCGGCTGACAAGATAGAAAAAAATTGGCGCTGACCCGCCCGACACCAAGCCGGTTAAAATCAAAACCAAAACCAGCAAAAATGGTGATTGGCTGAACAAAACCAGCAAAATCAGCAAAATTGGCACAATGGAAAAGACCAGCCTGACAATATGCGCTGGCTTTTTTCCGGTTTGTAACGCCTGTCCGGCAATCAAATTACCAATGAAATTAACCGCACAAAACAGCCCCGTGATCATCGCCCCCTCGGCAAGGCTGAACCCGCCAAGCGATTGCGATATTAATGGCATGAATTGAATAAGTGTCTGATAAACCAATGAATGAAGAGCAAAGCTAAGCCCGATAATGGCCAGCAATGGCAAGGCAATCGCCAGCTTGAGCGCGGCAAGATCAAATTGCCGCTTCATTGGCAATCGATCATCAGGAATGAACAGCCAGCCAAGACCACAGACAAACACCGAAAAGCCGAACCCAACTTGCCAGACCAGATGCCAGCCCCCTTGTTCGATAAGATAGGGCGCGGCGATAATCGCAAGCCCGTTGCCAAGTGGCATAAACCCGCCCCATGTTCCCATCACCCAGCCGCGATTTGCCGGATCGGTATGTTGAGCTAGCAGGCTTGGTGCGGTCAAAGTCAGGGCAATCAGACTAATCCCCTCGATGGCGCGTCCAATGAACAGGCTTGCCACCGAACTGCCCATAAGGCTGATGGCACTGCCAATACAGGCAATGATCAAAGCTGCCATTAAAATGCGTTTGGTGCCGGCGCCGCGTACAATGCCGCCAATCAATACCCCCGCCACGACCATGATAAGGGTGAAGACTGACGCTAACAGCCCGATCTGCGACAAGCTCAGGCCAAAACTGGTCGATAATTCAGTAATCGAAGGTGCCAATTTGGCAATATTAATTCCGCTTAAGCTGCCACAAAATAAAATGGTGATTGTCAGCCGCAAATCACGCGCAAAAGATGAAGACGGCATTGCCATGATCTGTCTCAAATCCCTTTAGGTTGGCATTATTTGCGGTGGCTGATGAGCGCAAATAATAGATCGTCATTTTTGCCGGATATCGGGCAAAGCAGCAAGCGCATTCCCATAAAGCCAATCGCAAAGCCAGGCTGTCATTGCCAGTTTGTCACCCCCTCATACAGCGCGCGTTACCGCCCGCCACCCCGGTGACATGACAAACACAAAAAAGGCGATAACAAAGGCCGCTGACACGAATATATGCATCATTTCAGGCGCAATAAACGCAAGACCGGCACCAGTTGCCAGCGGGCCAGCCGCCGCGCCAACATCACGCCATGTCTGGTTCCGCGCCAATGCCTTGACCTTATTATCGGGATAGATCCGCGCCACGGCGGCCGGAAACAGGGTTCCCAAGGCACCGCGCGCCAATACCAATGCAACCGACCCTTGAACCAAAAGCCCGGCGCCAATCATCGCAAAACCGGCAATGGCCAGCGCAATCATCAGGGTTAACGGCAGACGAATACCAAATCTATCGGCAATTATACCCGAACATGGCGCCACCAGCATCTCGCTTAAACGGCGTGCGGCAAGGATACTGCCGCCAAATAAAATCGCCATTTCAGTTGAAACATATTGCGCCCACATCAGCGATATCGATACGGTAAAGACGCCGTCAATCCCCGCCCCCATCCAGAAAATCAGCATATCCAGACTATCGGGGCGCGGAAAAATGCGATCGCGGGCAACCGGCTTTTTGACTCTGGCAGGTTGCGCCGACTCATCAAGACCAAAGGCCAGCATGACCGACACGGCCGTTGCCAGCGAAAGATATAGAAACACATCCCTTGGCCCAACAATCGTGGCAAGCCATGCCCCCACCGTCATCGCCAAAAGCGGGCCAACCTGTTCAACCGACCGGCTGAGCCCGATGCGCGTGCCCGTTTTGGCCGGATTCACCGCAGCATAGGTCAAAGTAACCAGCAAAAGCGCCGCAAAAGATAAACCCCATACCATGCGCGACAAGGTTAACAGAACCGCACCTTCAAACCAGCCATAGCCCGCGGTTGATAAGGTTGCCGTGACTGCCGCAATAAGACACAGGTTTTTCACCCCAATCCGTTCGGCCAATTCAACAATTAACCCATAGGCAAAGGTGCGGATTATCCGGTTTACCGCCAGTAAGAACCCAACCATCAGCATGCTAACGCCAAACGCATCGGCATGAACCGGCAGAATCACATAGATCAACGCATCACCGAAAAGAGACAGTGACAAAACCCATGATGAAACCCAGACATTGCGTAGAACGAGCCGGTCAAGCATGATTAGAATTCCGCATCAAACGAACCCCTGAAATTCCCGAATTGGCAGGGTGAAAATGATCGATCCATGCTGACCCTCTTGTCACCACACCGCAAGACATTTATCACCATCACTAAGACAAGTGGTGATCAAAGCCAAAAGACAAACCTCTCAAATCAAAAGCCTATTTGATAAGGAAAAAATGATGAAAACCGTTGCCGTTCGCACAATCAAGCGCACCGACCCTGACACCACAAAGGCCTTGGGCCATGCTGGCGTTTCAACCGTCCATGAGGCGCAAGGGCGCATTGGTCTGATGAAACCCTATATGCGCCCGATTTATGCTGGTGCAAAGGTTAGCGGGACGGCAATCACCGTTTTGGCGCAACCGGGCGATAATTGGATGCTACATGTTGCGATCGAGCTTTGCCAGCCAGGCGATATGCTTGTTGTCGCCTGCACCACCGATAATGGTGACGGATTTTTTGGTGATCTTTTGGCCACATCAGCCCGCGCGCGCGGCGTTGTTGGGCTGGTGATTGATGGCGGCACCCGCGATGTTGCCGATTTACAGCAAATGGGATTTCCGGTCTGGTCACGCGCCATTTCATCAAAAGGCACGGTTAAAAACACCCCCGGTGCGGTTAATGTGCCAATTATCTGCGCCGGACAAATCATCTTTCCGGGCGATGTGATCATTGCCGATGATGACGGCATTTGTGTTGTTGCCCGCAAAGACGCCCCTGCCGCGCGCCAGGCCGCCGATGAACGCATTGCCAATGAAGATGCCAAACGCGTCAAACTGGCCGCGGGCGAGCTTGGAATCGATATCTATAATATGCGTCCAGCCTTGGCAGACGCTGGGTTTCACTATGTCGAGACGCTTGATGATCTTGGCGAATTTAACGGCATTGATTGCCGTAACCGCGATTAGGGCAATGCCATCTCAAAACAGGCGATCTAAAATCCAACGAAAGAATGATTATCTGCAAAGAACGGCGCAGCCTATGCGGCAGCGCTGATTTGTGGCAGTTTGTCAGTGTAACCCGCCGCTAGATTGAAATATGATTTTACCGAGGCCAGATTGACCCAAGACAAGCCTGAATCCGCCGCAGCATCAGCCTTAGCGGTTATGGAACGCCATCTTCACGCCTTGAATGGCCTGCGGGAAAATGACCTTGCCGATACGCTGCATTTTCCGCATTTCAGATTGGTCGGCACGACATTGGATTGCTGGCCATCTGCTGAGACTTATTTATCCGATTTCAGAGCAAGAGCTGGCGATAATTGGGCAAGAACCGCATGGCAAGCAATTGATGTTCAGCGTGAAAGCGCCGATAAGGTTCATCTAGCGGTGCGGATCAACCGGTTTGATATCAATGATCAATTGATTGCCGATTTTGACTCGCTTTGGATCATCACTTTTAAAAATGGCAAATGGGCAGCGCAATTCAGATCCAGTTTCGCCGCCTCTTAGGAACAGATATGAAACGCACCCTCACGCTTTTGACATTTTGCGGTTTTGAAACCATGCTGATCATCGCCTTTGCCACATGCGCTGCCTTGGCACAGGAAACGACACCAAGCTTTGAAATTGCCAGCCCACCAGCGTGCCAGAACAATAAAGGCGAGCCGGTTCGGTTTGAAAACCAGATATCGCCAAAAGCCAAATCCGCCGCTGGCATGGCAAGACGCGATGATAAGGGCGTGCCGGTCATTTACCGGTTTGCCTATGCAAAATCACCGCAATCATTGCAAAAATTTATTGATCGCCATGAATGTGCGCATCATCAAACCGGCGATATTGATCGGCCACATCCGCCGCGCAACAGCCCCGATCACATGATGAATGAAAGCATTGCCGATTGTATCGCCATATTACGCATGCGTGACGAAAGCACCGACAGCCAAGCCCAAATCAAAAATGTAACAATTGCGTTAACCCAGGCGATGGATGCGGTCGGGTTTCCGCCAAGCACAATTGATAGCCGCATATCAAATATTGATAACTGCGCTCAAAAAGACAGCACTGCCGCTGAATTCATCAAGGCTGTTCTGGATCACCGCGCCGCAAATTAGCCGCCAATAAGCATGGTTGTAAAAAGGGCTAGGCCTTTTTGAATGGTGTCATAGCGGTGCTTGCTGGCCCTTCGGCAACCCATGACGAATTTGCAATCTCGCCAACCCATTCAACCGCAGATTTGCCAAAAATATGTTTGGCAGGAATAAGCTCATGATGCTGGTCAAGACAGCCTGTGCGAATCATGAAAAGCGTTTTGGCAGGATCAGTTGCATAAAGATGACTGCCGCATTTGCCGCAAAAACCCTGCACCCGCTCATTACCGCTTTCGGCAATTTTCAAAAATTCGGTTACGGTACCCGAAATTTTCACATCATCCGCCGCGATAACCGCAACAGCGCGAAACGGCGCGCCGCTGAATTTTTGGCAATCGGTGCAATGACAGGCCATGATCTTATCTGATGATACTTCGCCGGTAATCGTGATGTCGCCGCAATAGCAACCACCGTTAATCTTAATTGCATCAGCCATGTTTCAATGATCCCCTATCTGATTACCCACTCAAAGACTAACCACGATCGAAAAAGGGTCAATTCGAAATTGCCACTTACGGTATTTTTGAACCAAAACTGAGGGGTTGCGTGCTTAAAACTGAAGCTTGAACCCTTCATGCGAAGGCACGAAACCAAGCTCTTGATAAAAACGTTGGGCGTCTTTTCGGGTCTTATCGCTTGTCAGTTGCACCAATGAACATCCCTGTTCGCGGCATTTTTCAATTGCCCATGCCATCATGAGCGTTCCATAGCCGTTGCCACGAACATTTGCAGCAACCCGCACCGATTCGATCTGGCCACGCAAGGCACCACGGCGCGACAGCCCCGGAATGAACGAAATTTGCAAACAGCCAATGATGTTGTCGTCCTTTTCAAACACCGCCAGATATTGATTAGGATCAGCATCAATGGCGGTAAAAGCACGCTGATAGTCTTCATGCGGGGTCACTTGCACCGTTTCGCGCAATTGCCCCAATTCATCATCCGCCAATAATTGCAAAATGCGGGGTAAATCAGCGTTTTGCATTTTGCGGACAAGAACATCACGCATATCTACTGTCATTTCACGCCTCATAAACAATAACCCGCAATCAATAACCGGCACCCAATAACCGGCACCCAATAACCAGTAAACAGGGCATTTTGCCTGCTGGCCTATCAATCAACAATCATTTAAATGAAAAATGGTCGGAGCGGCGGGATTCGAACCCACGACCCCTACACCCCCAGTATAGTGCGCTACCAGGCTGCGCTACGCTCCGGCCAGTGCTGGTTATAGCCGCGCCAAGATATCTAGGCAATCG
>Ga0222719_10001373_pt1 | contig 23760 bp, 25 predicted proteins | sample C33_34DmetaG_FD_165039 | JGI IMG/M metagenome (GOLD analysis project Ga0222719, IMG submission 165039) | Estuarine water microbial communities from San Francisco Bay, California, United States - C33_34D | ecosystem: Environmental > Aquatic > Marine > Unclassified | place: USA: California...
ATCCTGCACCATAAACATGAGCTGTAGTATCTGTACCCCAACATAAATTAAGAGAAACCAACATATTTGAACTAGCTGATTTAGGAGTTATACTAACACTCATTCCTGCAATATCTGTAAATGCTTGATCAGTTGTATAAGCAGTAATTGCAGTTACAGTTGTGCTTTTAACTTGCAACACAGCACCAGTTATATAAGGAGTGCCAGTACCACTAGCATTTTGTATATTGTCTACTTTAAGTATGCTTGTCATTTTATGCTCCTATTTCCATCAGTGTAAGATTACCTTGTTGATTATTTCTAAAGGCACTTGCTAAAGCTGACCCCGTATCTACTTTAAATCCAACAGTATAAGTAACCTCTGAAGCAGTTGATGGACTATCTAAAATTTCTCCACTTGCATGAGCTAATAACTCACCCCCTGATACTGAAAATATTTCTGACATAGCTGTTCCACTTCCAGTTGCTAAATTAGTTCCACTAACTGTGCCTCTGAATACTGTATAATAAGCATGATAAGTATTAGCATTAATATATGCAGGAACATTAAATCTAACTAATATTTTAGAACTAGTTGATTGTGGTGTTATAGATAATGACATACCAGTTGAAACGTAAGTTGTACTCTGTGTGTTTAATGCTGTTGAATATGATGTAGATACCACTTGCAACACATGACCAGTCATACTTACACGACCACCACTACTAATAGTCGCAGCAACAGTTCCGTTTGTGTGAGATATATTCTCAACTCCTATTGTACTACTCATGCTATCCTCCTATTTCCATTGCAGTTAATGTGCTAACTGTATAACCATAGTTAGAAGCATTACTATCAGTTCCCATTCTATTTAAAAAAGCTTGATGAACACTAGATACTGGTGTTGCTACTTGTACTGTGTATGTTAAAGTGCTTGTAGTAGAAGGTGTATCAAGAAGGTTTATGTGAGCAGGAACTAAAAATTGTATAGAAGAGCCACTAAAAAACCATGCAAAATGAAACTTTGTTCTATTACCCATTGATTCCGTTGATAACAAAAAGTCTGTTCCATTCCTAACTACTTTTAAAAAGATTTGTTGACTTACTCCTCCTGAAAAATTAATCATGCCAGTTAAAAGTATTTTAGAGTTTGTGCTTTGTGGGGTTATACTTACATTTAATGGTGTATCTTCAAATGCAGTATTTGAAGTATTACCTGAAAAAGTAGTAGTTAATATACCTTGCTTAACTTGTAAAATCATACCTTTGGCATTGATAACACCACCAGTAGTTTTGGGTTGAATTTCGTCAACGAATAATTTAGACAATGGTCAATACTCCATTTACTGTTAATGTTTTGTTCGTGGGAATGGTGTAGTCTCCTGCTACCATTGCACGTTCTCCACTAGCTATTGTTACGTTATCAGTAGCTTCACTACCATTAATCCTTATGCCATCTCTATAGACAGTAGAACTAAACTTATCCCCAGTAACTGAGCCATCAGTAGGCACAACTGAGTTACCAACTTCACCTAAAGCCAATATGTAATCTATTGTGTCTGATGTGGTTAAGTTCTCTGTAAAAATTATCTGAGAACCTGATACACTATAAGCATCATTAGGTGCTTGTGTAACTCCGTTTACAGATACTATTAGTTGCTCTGCCGTAGCAGGTTGAAAGGCAGCAGTACTTTTGGTTAAGTCAAATGTATCAGTAGTAGTACTGATTGTTATATTGTCTAACTTGTTAAACTGTCCAGTTGTAGGTTGTTGTCCTATGAATGGCATGGCTTACTCCGTTGGTTTCGTTGGAAAAGTAATGTTACTTAGTGCATCATCACTAGGTGTTTGTGTTGTTATATCTCTCAAGGCTTGTCTATATGTTGTCCAAGCGTCACTCATTGTTACATCTGAGTTAGCCATCCAATCTGTTTCAGCTAGTAATATATCTCTTTGTCTTCTAAGTTCTGCCATACGTCTGTTAGGTGCATCATTGTTCCAAGCTAATTCTTCAGCATCATACTCTGCTTGCTCTTCACTTGTAAAATCTCTAACAACTGTTTCTTTTGTTGCAAAATCATAAACTGTTTTTGTTGCCATTATAATTTCCTATTCAATAAATAACTTAATATCACCTGCATCAAATGAAGCATTACTATTAGGTCTTATTCTTAATCTATCTAAAGTACCACCTAATGTAACATCTCCACCACCAAACCAACCATTGCTTTGATTATATTTTCCCACATGATTGCTTGAATATTTGTTTGAGCCTAAATGATATATAAAGATTGCTCCTGAAGATAAATTCGCTGCACCACCTCCTAAATAGATTGGCAAACCATTAGTTGCACTTATACCTCCACCACCATAATGAGAGTTTCCAAGATAACCACTTGTTGTTAATCCACTACTTGTGCCAAGTCGTATTATTAAATTTTGACTATTAAGATTTAAACTAACACCCTTGAATATAATAGTAATTCTTTTTGCTGTTGATGGTATGTTAAAAAAATCAACTTCTGTGCCACTTGCAGTAATTGTGCTTGACTCTGTAATGCCACCATCAGTACCACTTACAGTTCCACTAAATGCATAGGTGTCTGCTAAGTTCATTGACTCAGCTTGTATCTTTGATAATGCCATGCTATGCTCCTATTAACTTATATGCACCAAATGATAATGAACCTGCTTCAATTGAAACATCATTACCACTTGCAGTATTAAGATAGCAATACATCTCTAGGTAGTCAGAACTACCATTCATGTCTATTATTAAAGAAGCAGAAAGACCATATCTATTAGACCTAGATGTACCATGTCCTTGTGAACCATTTTGTATAACTTCTGAACCATTTTTAAAAATACTAATTTTTCCATTATATAAATCGTAGTTACTTACACTTTGTATATTGCCAGTAATAGTCACAAGATATTTACCTGCTGTAGTAGGAGTAAACCTATCTGATGCAAAATTATTATTTGTATCAAAGTCTTCAGTAAACCCAGTTACTTTAGTAGTTGCATTTTCAGTTAAAGTTAAATTAGTTGCACGTCTTGCTTGGAAAGCAGGTGTGTTTGTTTGTGAATTAGCTACTGGCAATACACCAGTAACCTTAGATGTAAGGTCTACTGCACTATCTGCTATCTTAGCTGTGCCAACACTACCATCTGGTGGAACTGTAGTCTGTAAAGCCTTACCTAAATATATAACATAGAAATCATCTGTAGTTTCTACATCACCAGTCATAGTCAAACCAGTACCACTAACTGTATAAGCATCTGTTGGCTCTTGTCTTACATTGTTTACAAAGACTTCAATCTCATTAGCATTAGCTACTGCATGAGTTAAGGTAAATCCTCTTTTAGCAGGACTACCAGTAACACCAGTTAAGTCTTGTTTGGCAAAGCTTGTAAAGTTTACAGATGGTTCATTTCCTATATATGCCATGCCATCTCCTATGTGCTTATTGCTTGTACAGTACTAACAATTACATCAAGAGATGTTGCTGTATCTGATTCAAAATATAATCTATCACCTGATTGTACAACTATCTTTGACCCACCATCTATAAGTTCAAGTGAACTATGTGCAGGTATTGTTACATCTTTGATTAGATAATAATCTAAAGCTGTGTTCTGTATGTAAGCTGAACAAGTGATTGCGTTTGCTGTTATGTTTGTCATTCTAACTGAGATTATACAGTCATAACTAGCAAAGTCAGTACCATCAGGTATATCTGTTGCAGCAGTACCTATCTCTCTCATTTTATATTGTCTAAAATTCTGTGCCATTTTTATCTCCTATAAGGCTATAGCCATTGCTACTGCAAAGCCTTGATTAGCAAATGATGATGTGTCTGTTGCTTCAATATTATTCCATGCACTTCCGTCATAGTACTTAAGTTTGCTTGTAGTTGTATTAAAATATAAATCTCCTGCTTCTAATGCAGATAAATCTGGGTCTAACGTTGGGTCAGCTGCTAGTGCTCCATGATAAACATTTGAAAAGTCTGTTTTAGATGCTTCAGCTTGTTGTGCCCAATACTTAGCAGAATACCCAGTATCATCTACTGTACCACTAGTATATGTAGCCCAATCCTTTGCTGAACCACCATTAGCAGCACCTCTACGTTGTGTTCCTATAGCATATTCTTTAGCTGAATACTCTGTACCATCTACTTGATTAGTAGTATCAGTTGCCCATTCTTTAGAACTACCTGAACCTGCTGTATCTGTTACTCCTGTACCACCTAATGCCCATGCTTTAGATGAGTAGTTACTAGATTCTACAACTCCGTCAATCTTGTTAGCATAATTTTCTGCTAGTGTTGCAGATGTACTGGCATTAGTCTCAGCAGTCTCTGCTGCTGTTTGTGCATCTAGTGCTTTCTCTTTATGATGTAAAGCTGAGTACCCAGTTGTCACAGTATCACTTAATGTGAATTGAGTATCTTCAGCATTTATAGCTAGTTTTTGAGCATCTGCAGCATGATTAGATGCGTTTGTTTCTGCTGTTTGTGCATCAGTTTCAGCCTGTTCTGCATCATCTCTTGCATCTTCAGCCAAGCCCTGTGCAGTCTGTGCATCAGTTTCAGCCTGTTCTGCTGCAGCTTGTGCAACTATTGCAGCATCTCTAGCAGCCTCAGCTTGTTGAACTGCTGAAGTAGCTGCTGTGTCTACATAATTCTTTGTTGCAGCATCTTGAGCAGCTGAAGGGTCTGCAACGTTCTTGACAACTTTGTTCTCCATGTCCCACTTATCGTCAGACGATAGGGTAACTGAGTCATTAGTTAAGTCAACAGCTTCTTGAGATGAGTGAAAGATTTGTATGTTTGAGTTGTCTAAATCTTCTTCAGTCAGTATTGAACCAGAAGCAAAGTCTACTGCTCTTGCTGCTAAATCTGTAGTACGTCTAACTTGTACTACAGCTCCACTAGCAGGAGCACTGGTTAGTTGCACTTCAGAAGCTGATGGAAAAGTCAAACCTGTTTCAGCTACTGCATCAACTGTAACACTAATCTCACTGTTTGCAGTGAATGTAAAGGGGATGCTAAACGTAGTTGTAACGTTATCCCCAGTATAGTTTTCATATGATAATGGCATTTGTATTCCTTGTTATTAATGTTGTAACTTTAGGTTTAGTTAGCAAATTCATTAGCTGTAGCATTTATTATCTGCCTAGCTCCGTATAAAGATTGATAAGGAAATATCCTTAAAGCTTTCCTCCACTCAGATTCTGTAGCATCTTGATCGTCAAACAGGTTATTAATAGTTGAACCTCCATTGACTAACAAAGAAGCAATAGGAGGAGTTATAGCATAGGAGTTACCATTTAAAACACCTGAACTTAACTGAGCTATATAACTAAATATAGAAGTCATTCCTATTTGAGCTACAGCACCTTTAAGTAGGTTTCCTGTTTCCATACGTTCTGCTATATATTCATCAGCATCACTACGTCCAGCAGCATTTAAATGTACTCTAGCTACATACATAAGAGCACCCATACCCATAGCAGCAGTGAATAACTTAGCTACAGCTCCAGCATCTCCATTCATTGTCCTAACAGCTAAACGTTGAGTCTGTTGTTCCATAGATGAAAAAGTAAAGTTTAAAAATTGAAACATTGACCTACCTATTTGAGTAGACTTTAACAGTCTATTACTTGTAGATAAATCAGATTCCTGAACATTTGTTCTAGCATCTCTATGACCTATGTTAGCAAAAGCCTCTCTTACTTCTTCATTCCATTTTTCAATGTTTAGGTTCTTAACAGTTCCATTTGCATTCTTTGTAACAATGTTACGATTGTTTAATGTCTGTATTATTCTAGCACCCATCTCATCAGATATACCAAGCTGTTGTCTTTTAATCTTAGAGAAAGGTAACTTACCTTTTGCAGCAGCTAAAGCAAACTCATTAGTAAAGTTTATCATAGACATTCTACGTAAAGTCTGTGTAACACCTGTTAAACCTGATAGAAAAGCCACGTGCTTTTGAGAAGCATAAGCAAACTTTTCTGTAGCTCTACCTATTTTATTACCTGTTGCAGTAGTTATAGTAGCTCCTACATCTTCTGAATCAAAACGTGTAACAGCTGTCCATTTACCTAAATCAACTTCTGCACCTAATCCAAATAGTTGTACTAATTCTTGAACTAAATTTGGGTCTGCATCTGCTGTACTTAGACTAGTAAGAAGTTGCTTATACTGAGGAACAGACTTAAGTAAAGTCATAAAACTGTATTCCATCATAACGTTAGTCAACTCCATTAAAGCTGACATACCTGACATACCCATGTTCACAGCAAAAGACCAAGCTCGTAAAGCTACGTTAAGGTCATGTACTGTTTGAGTCTCACTTCTGTTTCCTAATCTACCAGTAATACCATCATACATAAATTGTACTGCATCTAATTCTGCTTGAAATTCGTCTTTTGTAAGGTTTCTTCCATCTATGTCTTTTAGTATTTTACCTGTAACTAACTCAGAGAAATCAGTACCTTTTACGTTAGTGTTAATTCCATTTCTAGCTAAACCTATAGCACCTGACATTTGAAAGATATAAGAGTTTATAAGTTGTTCACCATCTTCTTCTAGTAAATCAGTAAATCTTAAATCTTCTATATCCCCATTCTTATTAGTAGCTTTAATAACAGCACCTTCACTTAGAATTACACGAGACTGAGCACGTTTAAAAGATTTAGGTGTTTTAGATTGTGTGACAAGGTCTATAATATCATCTATATCCTTTTCATCAAACTCACCTTTTAAGGCAGCTTCTAAATCTTCTCTAACCATTGGGTTGGTATCTGTTATACCTGACTTCCTAAATTTAGCACTTATTATAGATTTAGTATAACCTCTAGCAAACTTTCTTATGTAGTCATTAACAGCATCAAAGATTTCTTCATCTGTTAAATTTTTAAGTTTGCCTTTTTTAGTTAAAGTTTTTAACACTTGATCTTCTATATTAGGCTGTCCTCTACGAATAGCATCTTCAATTAAATCAACGATTACTTCGTCATCAAACTTATCTCTAACATTTTTAACTTTTAAATCGTTAAATAAACGTGTTAAATAATTACGATTATCATCTATTTGTTTCTTTGTAAGACCTACAACATCTGCCTTTACTCCTAAATAACCTAAGTCATCTAAAACTTTTCTAGCTATTTGTCCTATCTTTACTACTTCAGGGTCTACGTTTGTATCAATACCTCGTAAGTAACGTGATAAAGCTGTGTTAAATTCTTCTTCTGTAAGTCCTGTTCTTTTAATAAACTTAGACCTTTCTCTTGGAAGTATCCCTGCAAGTTGTGCACGATATTGACCTTGTAATCTTCCCATAACTTCTGTGACTGAACCTGCATTAGTAACTCTACTACTATTAGAGTAACCTGCTACGTTCATACCTAAAGTATTTCCTGCCCACCTTACTGAACCTAAAGGTGAGTTCATCATTCTTGCACCTACTGATATTAGTTTACGTAAACCAAAAAGACTGTAACCAGCTTGCTTAGGTGTTAATTGCATTTCTTCAAGAGTAGGAGGAGTTGTATGTCTATTAGTGTTAAAAGTTTTTCCAGCTTCTGTGAAAGAAGGGTCGCTTAATTCTTTATCTATAATTTTATTAGCAAGTGTTCCTTCGTTAAACGATTGATAAAATAAATTTTCTGATGGTGTTAAAGTTTGACCTAATCTAAACTTATTATCAATAGTTGCACGTTGTCCTGCTTTCCTAAAAGCTGTTATAGCACCATTTAAACCACCACCTATAACTGCTCCTGCTCCTCCTGCTATAAGAACATCATTAAAATCTATATTGTATCTAACATCATTTCTAATAGCTTCAAAGGCAGCATTCTCACTTGCACCAACTACAGCACCAATCTTAATAGCTCGTTTAACATCATAAGCTCTCTTCACAACACCTGCAGTAAGAGCAGCTGCTCCTCCTATTGGAGTTGTTGTAGCTGAAGCTAAAGCAGTAGTACCTGCTATGATTGCCCATTCAGCTGGGTCAAACATCATAGCAAATATTCTACCTGTAGTACCTTTCCAACCTGCTGCATCTAAGTCTGCTAAGTTTTTCTGAGTAGCTAAGTTAATCTTTCTTTGCTTCATGGCTGTATTAAAACCATAAGCACTAGCATTCTCTAATACATCTATAGCTGCATCAGTTTGTAACCCATCTGTTAATTCTTTAATTAACTCAGGAGTAAAATTGGTTATAGGTACATCATTTACCACTTCAAGTTTATCTGCATGATCAGATATAGCTGATGCAAGGCTATCTTCTTTGTAGCCAATTCCTACACTTTCCCAAAAGCCTTGTATCTCTTTGTCTTCTGCCATCTTTCTTTGTTGATTTAGTAGGACACTTTCTTGAACAGTGTTAACTATAGGTATAGTAGAATCTTTAGCTACTACTGACTCTAGTCCTAAATCTTTTAACAACATTTCTTGAGACATTTACATTTCCTTTTTATCTACTTATTAGTAACCCAATTATAAGCACTTGTCATAAAGTTCTTAAACTTAGTGGCACTTGCTTGTGCTTTCATATCTAAGAAAGAAGGTAACTCTTTAGAAGGTACATTATCATCTGATGTAAACCTACGTATAGTTATAGCATTAGGTAGTTCATTTATATCATAAGAACTAAGTTGTACTTGGTCATTCTGATTACCAGCTATAAAGTAAACTTTACTTCCTTCAACTTTAACAACTATACCAGCATGACCTTTACTTCCTATTCTCTTACTTTCTTCTGGTGAATGTTCTTTAACTAATACATCACCAGCTTGAGCATCAGCAAAGTTACCTCTTGGTTTTCCTTCAGGAGCTAAACCATTATAGACAGATTTACCTGCTGTTTGATAAGTTTTAATACGAGCAAAGTCATACTTGTCTCTAGTTTTAATAAACTTAGAAGTGTTAACACCTGAATCACGTAGGACTTGAGTTACAAAAAGAGCACACCAAGAATTATTAGCAACAAAGTTTTCTAGACTTTGACCTTTTTGTTTGGCATCTCCTACTATATTTTTCCACATACCATATATAGCTTCTCTACCTACACTGCTACCTTCAGATATACCTAAAAGGTTAACAGCTGTTTCTGCAGGGTTCTTATCTTTTGCTATACTAACTACAGTATCTGTAGAAGGTTTCTCACTTATTTTAAATGTATCACCTTTTGTAAGGGTAGATGCTTCTGCTTTAGGAAAGATGTAGTCCATAATAGTAGAAGAAGTTTCATTAGCAAACTCTTTAGTCTCTTCACCTACAGCTTCTGCCATCTCAAAGGCACGTTTTTTGGTCTGAGTAGCCCATTTATTTAGGCTAATTGTACCATCTTCAGCTACGTTGTACAACATTTCAAACTTAGCTTTAGCTAAAGCTTGAGCTTGTTCAACAGAGCCTTGTGCATATTGACCTGCTTCTTTAATAGCTGCTGTAAATTTTTTCCAAGTTTTTGGGATGTTAGTTACACCTAACTGGTAACCCATACTAATGATAGCTGACTGTGCTTTCTCAGGTATGTTTCTAAAACCTTGTATTTCTTGGTCTAGATAGTTACCAATCTTTTGTACTTTTAAGCTAAGTACTGCAGCTCCTTCTTCTTTTGTAACGTTGTTAACATCTTTAATAAGAGCTTTCTCATCAGCCTCTAAAGCAGGTAAATAGAAACCATATCCTACTGACCTATCTTTACCATCCTTATAAGGGGTACTAGAGAAACCTTCCTGAGTTGCTATCATGTTAGCTGTCTTATCTTCTATAGTGTTACCTTCCATTGTAACAGTTTCTCCTGTTTGTTGATTACTAGGTATAAACTCACCTACTTGAGTTTCGTCTAAGGTAGATGCACCTGCTGGTTTAATAGGGTTTAAGATATTTAAAAGGGCACTACCAGAATCAGACCTAAGAAACTTTATTATTTCTGAAGGAAGTTGCTTAATAAATTCAACTTCTCTATCCCCTATCTTTGGAGAATTTTCTACTTCAGTTATAAAATCTTTATCAGATTCACTTGATTCAACTATAGCATCTCCTACACTATTAAGTATATTTTTTACTGTTTTAGGTGCATTTAAAATACTCTTAGCAATTTCACCTTCTCCTATCTTTGTAGGAGTACGTTCTCTTCGTTCATCACTGTCAAAGCTAATTAAAGATTCTACACTATTTTCAAGAGGTTCAGCTTCTGCTCTTGCTAAATCTTTTGCAACCATGTTATATAATGTTTTAGGGTCTGATAGTATTTTAACTTTATCAAACATTCCTAATATATTTGTAAAATTTCCATCAGCATCCGTTACTCTAATACCAACTTCTACTGGATTAATAGGGTTAGGTACTAAAGATATATCATAAGTACCTGCTTCCAAACCTTGTGTTGCTAGTATATGCTTTTGAAGTGCTGGGTTATTTGCAAGACTTTTATTAATCTTAGGAATAACTTCTTCAGGTTTTAAACCCATAGGTACATTTTGATGTAAATGAGGAAAACCATATTTAAAGTTTTTGTTTCCAGCAGATTCTATAATAGGATAATTCTTATTAACTATTGCTATAGCTTTTTTTATAGATGTCTTTTCATCATTACCTAAAGCTCTAAAGTAACGAAAATCTTCTATAGCTTCTTTAAAGATTAAAGAAGAAGTAGGTAAATCATCTATAGCAGTCCCAAAGAAAGATTTTAAATCAGCTGTAACTTTTTTTGTTAAAGCTGTAGTCATCTCAGGTTCATTATTCTTATCATAACCTTGTAAAATAGAAGCAGCAGATACATAGTTAGCTTGATTATAATCTACTTCTGTAGTATAATCTTCTTCACTAAGAGGTTTTTCTGCTATAAATTGTGGTTGTTTAGCTTCTCTTACAATTAGTAAGTCAAGACCTTCCATAAGTTTTTCTTCTTCAGGTGTAAGATAAGAACCTGTAGGAATACCAGCAGCTTTTAATATTTGATATTGTTGAAAACCTAATCTTAAAGCTTCGTTACTTTCTTCAGTGTTGGGAGCACCCCCTCGTATCCTATCTATAGTACTTTTAACAACGTTTGTTATTACTTCAGGAAGAATACCAGTTATCCTATACTGGTCTGCTTGTTGTTTAGGATTTAATTTAGTAAAAGGAACTTCTGTACCATTAACATTTACAGTGCTTCTTAACAGACCTAAACTTAAATCATCTTTACTAGCTGTTATGCCAAGTGTATTAACACGTGTTCCTTTGTTTATAGCTTCTTGTACTCTAAGTTGAACAGCAGCACCTTTGTTGGCTTTAGCTATAAACGTATCTCTTTTAGCTCGTAGTTCACTACCTTTATCTAAATTTTCTGAAGTATCTAATTGTTTAAGTTCTTCTAAAACTGCTAGATAAATGTTATTAGGATTACTTTCTTTAACATCATCTGCTAAACCTAGAAGAATTTTATTAATTCTTTTATAATCAGGTTTACCATCAATAGTAGGAAAAGACTTTGCATGTGTATCTACTAAATCTTTTGCTAACTCTATAGCTTTAATAGGGTTTTCTTTATTTAAAGTATCAAGAGCTATAAAGCTGTCTCTCATCTTAATGTTTTCTTGAGTTATAACATTAGATTTTTTAGCATCAGTAATATCAGAAAGAAACTTTATCTTACGTTCTTCCATATCAGCTTTATAAGTTTCAATGTGAAGTTCATCTACACCATTATCTCTTAATTTTTCTACATAATTAAAAGTATGCTTATCTATATCAGCTATGATTGTTTCATCAGGTGTATTAACATAAACTTCTGGATTTCTTTTATAACTATTAACCATTTGAGAATGAGTTACTAAAGCTTCAGTCTTAACTTGATTTTGTTTTTTATTAAAATTAAAATTCTCTATACGTCTTTCACGTTTTAGTTTTTCTTCTAGTCGTTTATCTGCAGCTGCTTGAACAGCAGGAGTTATAGCATTCACAAATTGAGATAAAGGTGAAAGAGTGGTTTTTTCTTGAGCTGGTGGTACATAAGTATCAACAGGACTTGCCACAGCTTTAGTAGAAATACCAGATAAGTTAGTGGCATCTACATTTAGTCCCTTTACTACAGTTCTTTTTTTTGCCATGTGTTCCTCTTAAATTAAAAACCTGTTGTAACATCTATCATTGATTTATTTGAAGTAAATGAAGGATTAAAAGTACCTGAACTAGGTAAAGAAGGTTCAGATATACCACCACTAAACATCTTACTTATATTAACATCACCTTTTAAATCAATTCCAAACATCTTTCCATCACCATATTTAATATCAGCTGCTGCTGCTGCACCAATACCAGTGACTACTGCACCAATTAGACTAGGTGGTTGACCTTGTTGTAGAGAGTTAATACGATTCATAGCTTGTGCATTAAGACCAGCTTTTTCTAGTTCAACTTGTGTAAGAAGATTTTTAATACTAGCATTATACTTACCCATACCTCTAAGTTCTCTAGCTTCTGTTAAAGCTATCTGTTGTTGAACTGATTTACCAGCTACTCCTGCTTCACCTGCAGCTACCTTCTGTCTTTCCTTAGTCTCTAAAGCTTTGATAGCTAAAGCCATCTTATCTTCTGCAATTACTTCTGACTCTTGTATAGCTCTTTGATTAAGTGTTTGAATCTTTAAGTCTCTTGCAGCAACTGCAGCAATCCTGTTAGCTTCGTATCTAGCTTGTTGTTCTCTAGCTGCTTTTTTAGCTTCTAGAAATCCTAAAGCTGACTGCCCAATACTGAGCATGGTCATTGGTTCCATTTTATATCCTCACAAATTCTAAAAAGGGTTTACCCCAGTGGTTGTGTTTATTAATAAAAGTAAATCCTAAAAACTTTAACCATTTAATAGCAACAGTGTACTCTGCATCAACAGAGTTAGTCAAGATACTATACTTTTTATTTAGTTCTTTTGTCAATCTTTTAGTTTCTCTTAAAAAGGTTATCCATATTTTCTCAACAGCAGGTGTAGTAAGTAACCAAACACAGGCAACCATGTCATCTAGTTTGGCTACTCCATATATACCTGCTATTTCTTCTGTGTCTTTTACTAGAAATGTCCAACATTCGTCAGACAAATCTAACCCTGTTTGTAGAGCTTCCTTTGTACTGCCATGTGATGCTATCACCTCTTGCTTATCTTCAGGTCTAAGATTATTACATAGATAATCTACATCTTCTTGGGTGCTTTGTCTCACATAGGCTTTCATTATAGTCTCCTAGAACGTAGTACAAAGAAACCTTCCCATTCAGCTGATTGAAATGTACAGGGAAAATGACTAGAACTTTTTAGTGTAATACTAGTTTCATTACCATGCCCTAATACTCCAAATACATAAGTACCTGAGTCAAGAGCTGCTTGGTTTAGAATGTTAGTAGAAGCTCCTACAATACGTCCTGTAAAATTTCTAACATAAGGAGTACGTCTTGAGTGTGCTACTTCTGCTTGAAAGAAACCACTATTATTATAAACAACTGCATAATTTCTTATATGTAACTTACCTGTTGTTATAGATTTATCACCACTTTTAACAACTGGTTCAGAGAATTGATATTTAAATTCAAAAGGTATACCTGCATAAACTACTTCACTATTAGCTAGTCTACCTGCTACATCACTTAGTTCTATTATCTTACCTGTCTGTGCTATATAGATAACACTAGCATCAGTGTAAGGTATAGTTGTTAAACCACTTGTCTCAAGTTGTACTCTTCTATCTAAGTGTATACTAAAGCTACCAGTAGTGTAGTTTGTAGCATCATCTACAGATAAGTTCATACGTTCAAGAAATAAGTTATTACTTCTCTTAACAAGTAAAGTTATGTCAGCAAGGTTAAAGGATACTCCTAGTATATCACCAGTGAATGTCCAACGTGACCAAGAGGCTTGTAGCTTTTCTCTACCTCTCCAATAGTATCTATATACATAGAGAGCCTGTGGGTCATTATCTGTTTGTACAAGTATCATATCCTCGTTAGACGAGGCTTGTATATTTATTATCTCACCATCTAAGTACTCAGGTACATGTGCTGTAATCTCTGTAGCATCATTAGTATCTGTATCAGTGTCTACAAAGTATTCCCATAAGCCAGACCATGCTCCTCTCTTTGAACCAAAGTATACAAACCTACCTGCCTGTGCAGGTTTAGCTCTGAGTGAAGCCTCAAACTCTGTAGTGTTAGCTATGTTAACAGTCTCAGGAGTTAGGATTGGGTCAGCAGTAAGTTTAAACTGTGTTAAATCTGAGAACAATAGTAGGGATTCGTTAAAGGGTACAGCATGTTTAAGTATGCTAACCTTGTTAGAAGATACTGCTACATCAATAGGGTCACTATCTACTATAGTTAGTACAGATTTACGGAAGAAGTCAAAGCTTACAAACTCTCCTGCTCTGGAGAAGATAACATTTTCATCAGCTAATAAACCTAGTCTGTTTCTATGAAAGAATATATCATTTAATGTAAAACCTATAAACGAAGGAAAGGAGTTAGTATTATCATCTCCTACATTTCTTGGTTCATATGTAACTGCATCAAATGTAAAATCACCACTGACTAACTTAGTTAATTTATGTGGCATAGTTGAAGCATTTAGCTCAGTAAGTATGTTAGGTTCTAATGTTTCTTTCCATACTTCTTCATCTGTAAATTTTACATAGTAATCATCTTGTGCTTTCTGATTATCACCTGATACTTTAATAACAAAATCTACTGGTGCTTCTACAGGTAACTTTTTAAAGTCAGCTGTCTCATCTTTGAATACTAATAAATGTTGACCACCATGTGAGTCACCTACTTCTACTTGGAAGTCTGTACTATTTGTAGATTGAATATGTAATACGTTACCATAACGTGTAACTGTTAAACCTGTTACAGCACTACCATTAGTGATGTTATCATAATAAGTACTACTAACACCAGTACCAGAAAACGTATTTAAATTAGTAGCTATTAAATCAGTAGCTGCTCCACGTTCTGCATTCTGTGTTAGAGATGTACTTGACTGAGTACTAGATTTAGTAGCAAATTCTACAGTACTAGTGCTTGCACCTTTAGTTAATACTAAACGATATGTTGAAGAGTAGTCAGCTTGTTTAACGTAGACTAAAGCTTCTGGATTACGTGTACTAGATGTTGCAGTTCCTTTAGCTACGACTGTATTCTTGTTTACAATAAAAGTAGAGTCAGCAATAGAGACTGCTGCTAGTTCTTTATTAGGATTGGTTAGACCACTAAGGTAAGATGCAGCATTGTTAGTGACTGTTTTAGATACACCATCTTTGTCAAACACCCTTATAGTACCTGCAGTATCTACTACCATAGAATAAAATTCATTCTCATCTCTACGTATAGTATGTATAAAAGCTTTATCTAAGTCAGAAATTGTACCTAAGTCAGCTATATGAGAAGTGCTTGGACGTTTAGATAAACCTGTTACAACGTTAGATAAACCATTCTCTTGTAGTTGTGCTTGAGTACTAAGTCTTAAAGATGGTGGCTGTTGTGATACACCATTAATTAGGTTTGGGATTGATTGACTGATAAGTGCCATTAGAGTGTTCTCCGTCCTTGTCTGTCAATGATAGCATAGGTGTCATAGTTGTCAAAGATATTGTTATCTTCTGTAGCTTTGTCAAACTCTTTTAATTCCATCAATGCAGTTTGTTCATCTCTTAATTGGAAATCATGTAGTGTACCTGAGCCTACTACCCTGTCTTGAAAGACTCTAGTAGCACGTAGTGTGATATATCTCTTAGCTACTTCAGGTAAGTCACCAAAGTCTAACTGTATAACAACATCTAGTTGTGTATTAGTACCTATTACAAAAGTATGATTCTTTCTATCATACATCTTTAAACCACGTTGTACTAAATCAGGACTCTGTGCTTTTAGTGTAGCATCTGCTCTTAATATATTATTAGGGAGTATAATCTCACCATCTGTAGATTGAGCAAAGCTTTTGTTTAATTCTGTGTTGAAGTGCCAACCTTGAGATTGTACTTCTCTATCTATTGTGTTTAATATTGTTTCAGCTATCTCTGCTTCTATCAATCCAGATGACAGACTACTTACTGGTGCTTCTCCAATAGCAGATAACATTGTATTGACTGCATCTAGCTGTGTTGTTCCTGCCATTACATTCTCCTATGCTTTCCATTTAGTCTTGTTAGCCCAATGAGCTGCAGATGTTTCACCCTTTGCAATATTCTTTCTGTGTCTATTTCTGAAAGCATCACGTTGTTTTTTAGATTTATTAGTCTCAGCACCTTGTTCCCCAAATCTAATCATCTTAGGTTTATCTTTACTACCTATCAATACAGCATGAGACTTTGTTTTATGACTTGGAGTACGTTTAGGTATGCGTAAACCACTAAAGGTTTCTCCCCTGTACTCTATACTCATTTCTTTTTCTTTCCATACTTAGCCATTATAGCAGCTACTTGTTTCTGTGGCTTACCACCAAATGACATCTTCTTACCTGTTTCCTTAGACTCTTTCTTAGCTTTAGCTACACCTTCTTTAGTATATTTGTATTTCTTTCCACCTACTTCTGGCATTTAACACTCCAATAAAAATAGAGAGAGGCTCTAGAAACCTCCCCCTGTTAGTTATAATTATGCGTTTGCGTCAAGTAATCCAATACAAGCAGCAGGACGTAGAACGTTGTGTCCCATTGCATACTTGGCTACCATTAGTGTACCTTGTCTATTGATTTGGTACTCTGATTCCATACCTAAGTCAAGTAGTTTGACAGTAGCTACAGCTTCAGGAGTAAATACAAAACCTTTGATTAAAGAAGCTTCAGCAACCATGTCTGCACCATCTACAGCAGCAGTTGGTAAGTCATAGTGAGTAGTTCTACCTGAACCAGCAGTATTTGCTAATGGAGCATTGTCAGAAGTCTTACCTTCATCAGCATCACCTGTAGTAAAGTTCTGATATAAGTTAGCTACTTTAGCATGGTTAGACATAATGACAGGCATACCTGCAATCATAGGAACAGTTGCTCCTGCAATGTTACCATTACCACCAAAGTCTTTATTCATATAGGTTAACTTAGAACCATCTGAAACGTCTAGTAATGCATAGTACTGGTCTGGTGCAAGTGCAACAACAGCATTAGAGTGGTCAACATTCTTTATGTCAAACTCTTTCTTTGCATCAAAGATAGCTTTAGCTAATTTAGCTGGGTCAAGAATATCTGCAGAAGCTGTACCAATAGTTACGTTACCAGTAAAATCTTCTTCAGTAAATGATTTATAATCTTGAACAAGACCTGCAGCTCTAGTTGCATTAGTTGATAATGCAGCTTTAACAAGCATTCTTGCTACGTTTCTATCAGCTTCGTTAGCTAACGCAATACCAGCTTCTTTAGAGTAGATGCTTCTTACGTCATAGTGATTGATAGCTTCGTCAATATTAGCAATGAATTGGCTAGAGATAAGCAAGTCATCAATAGTTACAATTCTCTCACCTGCTCTGATGTTACCACCAGTAATCTCATTCCCAGGGGTTAGGTATTCAGCTGTTGCTCTACCTGTCATTGGAAATGAAGCAGATTTACCCTTACTAATTGTACGAGTTCTTACTTTGTCCATAAGGACTTTCTTTTCTTCAAATGCAGTTAGGACTTCCCCAGCATATAGCTTGAGGAACAGGTCTCTAACGTCACCTGATAAGTTATTTTGACCCTGAAAACTTACAGTGTAAGCAGGGTTTGAAGCAGCTTGTGCCATTTTTTAATTACCTCTTAGTAGTTAAGTTGAGTTGAAATTACACTCAGCATTTCTACATCCTTTCTCCAAGATTGTCCCTCGCAAGGGGTCAGGGGTAATCGTTTGTCTTTAGCTTAGTGTGTAGGAATGATCAGTTCCTTTTAAATACACCAAATTAATCGTGCACTTAAAAGGAAGGGGGAACTTAATCCCCCAACCATAACAACAATATTAAAACAGACTAGACTTAGCTAACTTATTAGCTACTGCCTGTCTATAGGCAGGGTCAGTTGCGTATCTAGGGTCACGCATAGCTTCAGTCATTTGAGCTGTGCTTTCAAATCTCCCACCTGTGGCTTCAGAACTGTTATTACCTTGTATAAGGTTAGGCTCTGCCTCAGAACGATAACGTGCAAATAAGCCTTGTACAGCAAGCTTAATTAAGTTAGCATCTTGTGTGTTCATTGTTGCATTAAAAGCATCTACTTCACTCTCAGGTAAATTGTCAGAAGCCCATTGAACCATCTGACCATACTGTTGTTCTCCTCCTGCTAGTGAATACATACTTTCTCTAGTGGTATCAGCTAGAGCATCTTGCCCTGCTATCCACGAATCTACCAGAGATTTAGAAAAACCTGCTTCATTCAAAGCAGTATAAGCATCTTCTGATAGTGTGCCAGTTTCAAAGTACTCTTCTTGAAATGCTGAAAAGTCTAGACCTTTGCTGTCTAGGAGTTCAGCTACTTCAGAAGGGTTTTCCGTAGGGGATACGTCTTCTACTTCTGGGTTTTCTTCTTTAGGTTGCCCTAGCTTACTCTCCAAAGAGGCATAAGCTTTAGCCATATCTTCAGGACTTTTAAACTTCTCAGGAAGCCAGTCTGGACGTGATTCATCCACCTCTGCTCCTCTTTCTCTGTCAAGCATAGCTTGTTGATGCTCTGGAGATTCAGGAGCTTCTTCTTGAAAAGTATTAATTGAGTCTGCCATATATTATTATCCTTCTTCTACAGCAGCTTTTGCTAAGTTAGGTGCAGCACCTTGTGCCATACCAGCTACTGTTTGTTGTTCTAACATTGCTTGTTGTTGTTGTTGCATCATCATCTGTTCTTGCATCTTCTGCTGTTCAGATTTAATTAGACCAGAAGTATCAATTCCTAGTGATGCTGCTAATCTGTCTATGTAATCACCTACATTCATCTCACTAGCTATAATCTCTTGACCTAATGGTTGGAGATATTGCAAGAATGTAGCTAATTTATTTAAGTCTTGTCCACGACCTAATGCTTCAATACCTGTGACCACTGTAGGTTTGATGCTATCTTTAGGCATACGTGGCATCTTGCCTTGCTTAGTTAAAGACTCAAGTAGTAAGTTTATTAATGGTAATTGAAACTCTTGTGATAGTATAGAGTATACACCACCTAATGAAGTCTCAAGTTCTTGTGCCATGAAACGTATCTCTTCAGCTGTAACACGTTCAGCTTGTCTCTGTACACTAGTATTCAATAAGAAAGCAGCACTTAATCTATCGTTAATCATTCTCATAGTTTCTAAAGATACACGAAAATCACTAGATTTCTGTACTTGTAGTGTAGATACATCATTAGTATCACCAGAGATGAAAGCACCATTAGGAGCTTTAGCTAAACTAGTTGCTTTAGTTGTACCATTTGGACGTACTAAGAATAATACTTTAGCAGAAGCAGCTGAACCTTGTACAATAGATTGAGTCAATGCTTCTAAACTACGTAAGTCACCTAAGTATTCTTCAATGAAACCTCTACCATAATCCTCACCATCAATACGTATAAATCGTAAAGCTATGTAAGGGTTCTGGTCTTTCTTAAACATACCTCTTGACTCAGGTACTTCTATACCTGCTACCTCTTGGTATACTTCCCAACCTTTACCAACAAGACATACCTTAGTATATAGGTCATAGTTCTTAGTTGGTGAGTCTGATTCAGGCATAAGCTGTTTTACTGACTCAGGTAAGTTTAAAATATTAAGACTTTCTTTTGTAATAACTTCAAGTAAGTTACCCATAGTGTCACGTTTACATACATAACGATCAGGTCTATATACTTTCATACCACCTTCTTTAGGCATGTACACTAATGAGTTACCTGTTACGATAAGAAGTTTAAGGGCTTCAAAAGCAGGGACTCTAATAGCTTTAGACTCTATCTCTGCCATAGCTGCACGTTCAATACGTGCTAGTCCTTCCTCAACTTGTCCTCTGTTATCACCAGCTATTGCTTGTAAATCAAAGTCATCAATAGTTAAACGGAAGAAGGGACTATTAGGTGGTAGTAGTGCAAGTAATAATTTAGATGCTAAGTTATTTACACCTCTTGCTCCAATACCTTGATAAGGTGTAGGATATATAGATGAACTACTATGTCCTTCCTCTGGTAAAAGAGTAGGTATAGTTAGTTTAGCAGCTTCACGTCCTCTCTCAAGGAACGTATCTCGTTCACTCTCAAGTTGACTGTAACGTTTAGCTACAGTTCCTGTTTCCATTTCCATATCTTAATCCTTAGGTATACCCCCTTCTATAAAGGGCATTAGTTGAACTTTGTTTTTCTTCTTATACTTGCTATCTGAGACAGCATCAGTAGGTTCAGGTTCTTTATCATCAAAGGGCATAGTAGTATTCTGGTCTATATCCTTAGAATCTCTACCTGTAAGCTTCTTCATTTCACCTGTGTTATAGGTTGCTATAATACCACCCATAGGACTAACCCTTTGGTATCTGTAAACCAGAGCCTGTGCTTCCTGTCTGTGTTGAATCAGACATAGCTAAGTCTGCTCTCAAAGCTTTCTTACCTGTTTTCTTTTTCTTTAATGTTGTACTCTCTAAATCTGTATCGTCTAACTCTATGTCTGGAGTTTTAGCCACAGCTGTGACAGGACGTGCAGGAGTAGGGAGTGGTGCAGGAGACTTTCCTCCAAATAATCCACCCATATCTTAATCCTCTATGTTAAAATCATTGTTTTGTAATTCAACAAGCTTCTCTATAACAGACTGTTGTCCCCTGAGGAAACCAAGTTCTTCAGGGGTAACATGTCCTAAGGGAAGTTTGTTAGGATATAACATCTTTAGATGATTAAGTAATCCATCTGTAATGTTAAAATCATTGCCTAATACTTTCATAAACGCAAACTTTCGTTAATGTTGTAACTTTAGATATCAACTATCTCACAACCATCAGCAGTACATGCTAATGTTTGGCTGTTGTTGGTCGTATCTTTCTTCTCATATAACGATAAAGAAGCCCAATCAATCTTAGTAGGCATCTGTTTCTTGAAGTCATTATACTCCTCCTCAGTTATATCTTGATAAGGTGCTTGAGCATATGTATGGTCACTATGTGGTAGGAAAGAAATACCAGAACATATATCAAAGTTCTTGTATACCCATGCTCCTACTTCCATCCACTCCTCATCTTTAACTGTAATAGTAACAGAAGGTTTATGCTCACACCAGTTTAAGGCATAGTGTTTCCATAGTTCTAACTGTTCTATAGCAGTCATTACGTTACGTGTAACAGAACCAGTAGGTGATTTAGTAGGGAAGCTAAACACTGTAGTAGAGTCAGGCTTCATCACACAAGGTTCAGCAGGTATGCCACTATCTTTTAAGAACATAGTTAGTGGGTCTTTATTATCTCCACGTACAGTTCTAATATAGTAGTCACTATGTCTAGCATGAATACCAGAAGCACTATCAACTAACTGTGACACAGTACCTGATGGTTTAACACAGGTGATAGCAGCTGATTGTGGTATCTTTAAGATAGCAGAGTAGTAGATGTTAGTATCTATAGCTAGTTCCTTCATCTCTTTTAACCATGTCTTACTATCTAGAGTCTTAGCCAACACCATGTTATCCATGATGCCAGTAAGTGATACACCTAATAGTCTCTCTTGTTCTGTATTCTCTTGCCATATCTTACGTAAGTAAGGCATATGAGTAAAGGTAGATTGTATTGTACCTAAGATAGTAGCTAGTCTTACTTTCTTCTTAAGACTTTCTTTATCATCTGTAGAACGTACAACAACCTCAGTCAAGTTACAGAACTGGTAGGGTCTTAGGATTATCTCTGAACAAGGATTAGTACCCCACTCATGTCCTGTTTCTCTACGTCCATTCATACCAACATGCTTATCTGCTGCTACTCTTGAGAAGATACCTCTCTCACCTGACTTAGATTCTACTAGAGATAACCACTCTCTCATGAAACCTTCCATGTCAGGCTTATCTGTATAGGCAACAGAGTTATTAGCTAGTGCTCTCTGTCCTTCATTCTCCCACCATGAACCTGATTTAGCTTTAGCCATACGTCCATCACTGAGGTTAGACAAGCTTATCATAGCTGAACGTCTAACACCACCTACAACTACGACCTCACCAATCTTACACATGATGTCATGACACTCAATAGAGTTAAGCTTTCTACCTGCAGCACCTTTGAACTTCTCTACAACAAAGTTAAACAAGTCTACTAAAGGTTGTGCACCACTAGCTCTACCACCAAAGGTCTTGAGTCTAGCACCTGCAGGACGTACAGCAGATACATCCCACTTAGGTATGTCACCTGTGTAGAGGTGTGACAGTAACTTATGTAAAGCTTTAGCCCAACCTTCTTTACTATCTTCTACAAAGATAACATCATTACTTTTATTTAACTCAGCAGGTATGTCAGGTAGTTTATTTATTGATTGTCTCTCTACACTGAAACCTACACCTGTGCCACACAATAAGATAAACATAGCTTCATCAAATGCTCTGATGTGGTCAACAGGTAGATAGGAGCAGTTGTATATACAGGTGTTATCTCTTTCTGCTGCAACACCTGCAGTCATCAAGGCTCTCATACTAGGCATAACTTGTAGGTTAAGGATAGCTTCTTCTAGTTCCTCCCATACCTCAGGCTCTACCTTGTCTGTACTTTTCTTTAAGAAGGACATGTATCTTCCTACAGTTTCACCCCATGTCTCTCTTCTATTCTCTTCTTCTAACCACCTAGCATATCTACTGGTAGCTATGAATGTTTGGTAGTCCGTTGGTAGTAAGTTACTCATCTATCGTCCCCTTCCCCTTTTATCTTTCCTCGTTCTTTTCTATCAGCTAGTTTCTTTATGTTCATCTCTGCTATAACTTCAAGGCTATATCCTATGTCTCTACCTATAGCAGCAATGTACCACAATACATCACCTAGTTCTTTGGCTATGTCTTCCTTCTCATCTACGATTTGTTTATCATCTCTGATAATCTTCTTAATCTTTTCTGCTACCTCACCTGCTTCACCTGCTAATCCAAGTGTAGGATATAGTATAGAAAACTTACTGTTGTATATAGCTGTACCATTAGCTAGTTTTTGATATGTTTTAAAATCCATTACCAGTTCTTCCCTTCTGTTTTTTCTAGTAGTTCAATCATCTTATCAAGATACCACCTTGCTTTCTTAGCATCTTGGAGTGGGTTACCTTTAGTAAATAACCTAGTGCTTAGGTATTTGATGATGTTACCTTGACAGTAACTAACTGCCTCAAACTCTCCTAAAGCATCCACAATATAATCCATAGTCTCTATCTTACCTTTGTTGTAGTGAGGTGGATTGTTAACCATGTCTACTATATTTACTTTTTTGGTTCCCATAGTTTTACTTCTCCTGTGTCAGTATCATATTCTCCGTTACGTAGTATCCTAGCTAGTCTAGCATTCTCTAAGGCTACTTCTTCTGATAGTCCTTGAGCTTTGAACGCATTGACAACAGCCTCCCACGAACAATCATCCTTAAGAATTTTCTCAGCTTTGATAGCACCCACACTAGGACACCCTTTATAATTATCAGTGTTGTCCCCCACAAGTGTTTGATAGTAGAACTGGTAGTCAGCTTCTTCTTCAGTAACAGTAACCACTTCTCCATTAATCCAATGCTTTGCAGGTATAGTGAGTAAGTCTTTATCTGCAGACCATATAATAGTTTCTTTATTTGAGCTACCAAGTATCCCAAGTACGTCATCAGCTTCTAATCCT
>Ga0222719_10001374_pt1 | contig 23742 bp, 20 predicted proteins | sample C33_34DmetaG_FD_165039 | JGI IMG/M metagenome (GOLD analysis project Ga0222719, IMG submission 165039) | Estuarine water microbial communities from San Francisco Bay, California, United States - C33_34D | ecosystem: Environmental > Aquatic > Marine > Unclassified | place: USA: California...
AAAGCTTTTACCAAAAATAAAAAATCCATCATCCTCGTCTCCGCAGCCACCTATTGGCACAGTAAAATTTAAATCTACAACCTTATTATCAGATATTGAAGAAGTGAAGTTTTCTTGATCTAAAGTAGCTCCTTTGAAGTAAAACGCCATATTAGTAGTTTTTTGAGACACATTATGATCACACTGAAAAACAGCGGAGCAATCTTCCATTTTTAAAATTAAATTGTGTTTTTGTGGTTTGCAAAGCTCTTGCCATATAAAAGTGTCTTCTTTTAATTCTGAAACAAGAGCACTAACTTGTATTTGAATATTACTTGGAAAATTTGGCACTCTTGCAAATTCAAAATTTCTACCAAGCCTGTGAATTTTTGTTTGCCCAATGGAAGCATTGAATGTAAAACCTTGAATATGAGCCCCACCGTTATGGTAGCCACTAAGTCCGCTTAATTGTTGTGACATTAAACCAGCATTATCTAAATCAATTTTTATATCTCCTGGTCTTATGCCTCCTGCGCCTTCTTGAAGTGTAATTTCTTCTATACCAGTTAACTTTTCATAAACAAAACTTTCATAAGTGTCTGGTAGGCTGAAATTTCTATCAGGAGTGGCGCAATCTTGAATTGGATCAATAGCAGGGATAGGCAAATTGCAAGTTCCATGATAAGATCTCATATTAAAAGCTTCAAAACTAACTCTAGCCCTAGGAACTGCACCAACAGAAGCTGTGACTGCATACTGACTTAAAAATGCATTACCAATACCTATAGTTCGCCTCCTATCTTGTTGATTCATTAGGTTCGCTTTAATGACTTGATGGCCCTCAGGAGCAACGCCAATAAAAAAGTTTTGACCCACCCTACCATCGAAAGCTATGTGTTTGCAGAACGCCTGAGTTTCGCCATCGATTATAAAACCCATTACTTGTTCATTGTAGCCATCTGCTAAATAATATTCAAAATCAATTGTAACATCAGGGCTTTCGACTGCTATTTTTTTTATTCTATTTTGTCTACCATACTCATATACATCAGTATGATTCATTGAGTAACCGTAATTAATTGCCTGTATTCTATGTAACTGCCTGACTAAATTCCCAGAACAATCTAAATGAGAGACATTTCTTAATGAACAGTCTGGATCTTGCTTTGTTTGGTTATTAAAATGATATCCAGTTGCATCAAAGCTAGCATACAGAAATTCACTTCCGTAATCAACTCTGTTTCTTTTTTCTGGATGAGACATTGCAGCAAAAATTATTATTAATGTAATCTATAGATACACTATCGCAATCACTGTTATATATAATATATTTAGCAATCGCAACTTCAATTTCATTTTGGATAATTTTTCTTATAGGTCTACCTCCTAAATTCTCTTTTTTAACTAAATTCAGAATAGCATTTTTAACTTTTGGTTTAAAATTAACTTTAATGTTTTTAAGTTTTGATTGCACTTTTTTTAACTCAATATTGATAATTCGTAAAAAATCTTTATCTTGAAAATTATTAAAAACTACTATACCATCAAATCTATTAAATAGCTCTGGACTTAGTGATTTTTTGACATGATTAAAAACATTATTATCTTTATCTTCACTTGAAGACATAAATCCTACGCTGCCGTTTTTATCAATTAAATCAGCTGCAAGGTTACTTGTTAAAATAATAATCGTATTCTTAAAAGAGACTTCATCGCCAAAATTATCAGTCATTCTGCCTTCTTCTAGAATTTGCAATAAAGACTGAAGGACTGTAGGATGAGCTTTTTCAATCTCATCAAATAACAAAACGCAATGGCTATTTCTTTTGATTTTTTCAGTTAAAATCCCTCCTTTTTCATAACCTACATAGCCAGGTGATGAACCTGAAAATTTATTTACAGAAACAGATTCACTAAACTCACTCATATCGAAATAAATTAATGAATTTTTAGTACCAAAATAGTTTTGAGCTAAAGATTTTGCGGTCAAAGTTTTTCCTGTTCCAGTTTTTCCTAAAAACAAAAAACTGCCTAATGGTCGATTTTCATCATTTAAGCCACAATGAGTTTTAAATAATGCATTTACAATTTTTTCAATAGCTTCTTTTTGACCTATGACTTGCCTGTTAATTTTAGATTCTAAGGTTAATAATTTATTAGAAGCTTTTTGTTTGACGGTTTCTATGGGTATATTGAAATTTTCTGATATAATTTTTTGAATATCAGCAACAGAGACAGAGGGAATAGCTTTTCTTTTTGACCATTCGTTAATAATATTTTTATATTTTTCAAAAACATCTGATTTAACATCTATCTCAACATCGTCTTTTACTAAAATTTTTTCCATATTTTTAGCGATAGGAGGTTTTTTATATGATTTTATTTTTACTTTTGCTCCAGCTTGATCTATAATATCAACCGCTTTGTCTGGCAACTTTTTACTTGTAATATATTTCTCGGAAAGTCTTACAGCTTCAATTAATGCCTCCTCTTTGTATTTAACTGAATGAAATATTTCATAGCTCTCCGCAACATTTTTTAAAATATTTATAGATTCCTCTGCTGATGGTTCGTCAATAGTAATAATATTAAATCTTCTTTTTAGTGCAGGATCTTTGTCGAAACTTTTTTTATATTCTTCAAAAGTAGTCGCTCCTATGCATGTAATTTCGCCCCTAGCAATATAAGGTTTTAAAATGTTTGCAGCATCTAACCCACCTTCTGTATTACCTGCACCGATTAATGTATGAATTTCATCAATAAATAAAATTATATTTTTATCTTTTTTGGCAAAATCAATAAACGCCTTTAATCTTTCTTCAAATTGACCCCTAAACTTGGTGCCAGCGACCATAGAAGATAAATCTAAAGAAATAATCTTTTTATTAATTAAATAATCATTGGAACTTAAATTAACAATTTTTCTTGCCAAATTTTCCACCAAAGCTGTTTTACCAACACCTGCATCACCAACAAGTAATGCTGAACGTTTTGTTTTTCGACATAAAGTTTCTTCTATAGCTCTTGTATATTCTGGATTTGCAGTTATGAAATCAAATTCACCACTTCTCGCCAAATCATTATAATCAACGCTATACGATTCTATGTTTTGAGAACTAGAAGAAATGGAATCTTGTGACCCAAAAGAATCATCTATAACAGGATTGTAAATAATGTCATGAGCCAATATTTCGTCTAACAATTCTTGAACTTCAAAAACATCAATATTTAATTCAAAAAAATAATCAATTAAATGAGAACTGCCGTCATTTAATAATGCATAAAAAAGATGCTCAACGCTAACATAAGAATGTTTTTTTTGCTGAGCTAATTCACTAGCGAAATCCAAACAAGATTGACAAGGTAGGGAGAATATGGGATTCTCATCCCTTTGTGAGCTACTTTCTTTTTTTATAGTATTATAAGCTAAGCCTTCTAAGCCCTCAAAGTCAATATTTAATTTTGACTCTATAAAAGGTATTAAAATTGAATCAATTTTAATAAAAGCTACTAAGAAATGATCTAAGAGAATATGCGAATTATTAAATTTTGTAGCTAATTTTTTAGCTACCGCAATAATTTCTTGACAACGAGGAGTAAAGTTAACTGACATACACTATATAATATAGTACACTATTTTAAATCTGCAAGCTTCATGCATATACGTTCATCAACAATTGAAAACTTGTCAGTGAAAATAATATCATCTCCCTTTCTGCCAGAAATGATTACAATATTATCTTTAGATGGAACTTTTCCACCAGCATTTAAAAAATCTGAGCAAGTCCGTTGTCTGCGTGAGTCAACCATGATTGAAGGAATAGAGCCTAGTTCGTCAGATAATAAAATTTTTATGTATTGATTACCGTTAGCACTAACTTTCCTAAAAGAATCTTCCACCACACCAATAAACTTAGCTTTTTCATTATTTTCCATTGAATTATAATAAACGGAGTTTTTTAAAGTTTGAAATTCATTTTCAAAAACATCTTTAAGGTTGCACGAGTAACTATAACCTAGTAGTTTTTTCTCAAAATACCAATTAGCAAACTTTTCATACTTTACATTTTGTTCATATATTTTTTTATATTTATCATATTTTTTCTTAAATGTTACAAATCTAGAATCTTTCATTAATATTTTACCATCATCAGCTACAATTTTATCTTGCTTTGCGGAATGAATTGATTCTAATATGTCATAATTAAATTTTTCACCTAAAGCTATAAAGTTTCTTTTTTCTCTATCCGTCAATAAATTAAAAGCTTGGGCCTCTAATACCAATCTAGGTCTGCTTAAATTTGAATCTTCACTTAATGCTCCCGCCTGAACTAAAGCAGAAAGCACTCCAATATTTAAACCTGCTTGTTTTGCAGATATAAAAACATCATATTTATTGGAATTTTCAGAGCTTCTAAATTCAGAAAGAGCTTTCAAGGATTTCTCGCTAACTCCTTTAATGTTATTTAATCCAAATCTAATATTATCTTTATCAATAAAGAAATCAAATTTAGATTTGATTAAATTTGGAGGTAGTAAATTGATAGAAAAGAAAGGCAGCTCCCTGCTGATTTTAGATATTTCATCTTGAGGATTTGGTTCAAATTGAGCCATTTTAAGCAAGCTTAGAAAAAAGTGATGAGGGTGATTGAATTTTAGAAAAGTAGTCCAAGCAGATAAAGTAGCATAAGCTATAGCATGAGATTTATTAAAAGAATAGTTTGCACTATCTTCGGCTACGCCCCATAATATTTCGCCAACTTCTTCAGGTAAATTATTTTCTATAATTTTATTTCTTATTTTTTCTTTCCAAGCTGGCATTAAATCTACTTTTTTCTTACCTACAATCCTCCTCAATTGTTCAGCTTCATCTAGAGTAAAGCCAACTTTTACAGCCATCTTCATTAGCTGTTCTTGATATAAAGGAATACCTCCAGTATAATCTAAGACATCATTAAAAAATTCATGCACACTTTGGAAGTCTCCACTAGCAACATATTCAGTATATTTATCTGCAAAATCTAGAGCACCTGGTCTTGCTATCGCTACTACTGCACTCAATTGTTCCAAGTTTTTTGGTTTAATTTTTTTACAAATTCTAAAATTAGTATCAGCTTCAATTTGAAACAAACCATGTGGATTATTTAGGTCTTGCAAAGGTTTGTATATAGTATCGTCATCTAAATTAATATCATAAATATCTAAATCTAAAGAATTACAAACATCATATATTACGCTTAAAGTTCTTAAGCCTAGTATATCAAATTTTACCATCAATTCTGAAACCCAATTCATATCATAAGCAGAAACAATGTTGCCCTCTGATGTTTTTTGTATTGGACATATTTCTGATATTTCATGATGAGAGATAGCAATACCTGAAGGGTGAACTCCTGTATTTTTATTAAGCCCTTCTAACTTTTTTGCAATTTTAATAACTTCAGGATTCTTGTTTGACCAATCTTTAAACCTCTGGCTTTCTGCTTCTGAATTTTTTATTGATGCTACCTTGCCAAATTTTTTAGGGATATAAGAGCTAATATCATTTACTTCGGACTCTGTATACTCACCTACAATTTTACCGCATTCTTTTATGCATAGCTTACTAGTTAGTGTATTTAATGTTAATATGTTAGAGGTTCTATTTGGATGCTTTTGTTCGATATAATCAATAACTTTTTGCCTGTGTTCGTATGCAATATCATTATCAACATCAGCTAATAAGCTACCATCTAAATAAGTTATACCATCTTTTTCTATTTTTCTAGCCCTACTTTTAGATACAAACCTCTCGAAAAACAAATCATATTTGATGGGGTCAACTTTAGTTACATCTATTAAATATAGAACTAGAGATCCAGCTGCCGAACCTCGACCAGGCCCTGTGGGAATATTGTTTTCGTGGCAGTAATTTAATATATCCCAATTTAATAAAATATAATCTACAAAACCTAACTCTTTAAAAGTATTTAATTCAATTTTAGTTCGATCAAAATACGCTTGTTTATTTTTGAGTTGGTTAATTCCTTTACTTTCGACGGCATTTAAGCATAGCTTTCTTAAAAAATCAAAATTAGAACATTTATTCTTTATTCCTAAATTGACATAATGTTTATCTTCAATATTAATTTTTGGAAGTAAAACTCCCGCTGGCCTAACATCTTTATATTTTGTAAATTGATTTATAAATTTCATATATCTAACTGCCATATCATTTTATTGTAAACTAAATAGTTCTGCTCAATATCGTACATCGCATCATGTAATTTATTTTCATCTATTTTTATATCGTAATCATTACAAAGATCTATAAGTTTCTTTTTAGTTTTTCGATCAATCATATTATTTAGTTTAAATTGCCAAGACTGAAAGCTTTCATTATTTTCAAAATTAATGTTGTTTTTTATCGCTTTAGCTAAACAAAGTGTGTCAATAGACCTATCAACATAAGAATAGTCTGGCTGCATGTTTAATAAAGATCTATAAATACCATGCACATAAACATCAAAACCTAAAATATTATGCCCTACATTTATGTAGTTTTTATCATATAAATAATGCTCAAATTCTTTTAAAACTTTTTCAGGTGAATTACCTTTTTTATTTTTTAAGTATTTAGCTTTAGTCCATCCAGTCATTTTTGCTGCTCCTGATGGAACCGTAAAATCATCACCCCAATCTATCCAGTAATCTGATTTCTTAATAATTTTTTGGTTTTCAACAATAATAAAACCTAGTTGCCAAGGCTTATTTGTTAATGAGCCGAGATTTAAGGAGCAAGTTTCAAAATCAAAAAATATATATTTTTGATTTTTATTAAATCTTAATAAATTTTCATTCATAATGCACGATAGCTTTCCCAAGAGAATTCTCTACTAGCTAAATGATCAAAATTAGGAATTGATAGAGTCTTTTGTTTGCCAGCTTTTCTTTGGCAAATACATTTATAAGTTTGATAAGATTCAAAATCATCTCTATTTTTATAATAAATTGATTTTACTTTTTGAGTTGTAAAATTATTATCTAAACAATAATTTTTGATATTTTTATGCACAATCGATTCAAAAGGAAGTAAGTTGTTTTCGATAAAAAAAATAGGAGAGCAAAAGGAAAAATTTGGTACGCAGTTACAAAAGCGTAGTGTGTTATTAAAAATAAAAGAGTCGTAAAATGGAATAGCTAAAATTAAATGAGAATCCTCCCAAATAGATTTTAAATTTTCATGATCAATAAACCCATCATTTTGAGTGAAAGCAATAGAATATATTTTATTTAAAAGTTTGCAGCCCTCTGAATTTTTCGAAAAAATAATAATTTTACTAATATGTTTTTCTGTTGAATCGGATTCTTGAGGTATTGAATTTAAATAGTTAATACGCAGGCCAAAAATTAACTGAATATCATTATCGCTAAATTTTTGATCAGATTCAGGAAAACCTATTAAGCTATCCTCAACTAAAAAAACTTTTTCTAAATTATTGTTTTTTGAAATTGCAATAATTTGATCTATTGTAAAAATACTTTTACCTATACTATAGTGCGACTTAAAAAGCGGAATGATTTCCATTCATGCATTATAGCAGAAACAAATATTAAAGTCAACCTTATATTTTGTATTTTTCTATAAAAGATTCGACTGGCTTACCGTCCCCTATATGCATCTCCAGTTCCGCAATGATGTTGTTTCGAGTCTCAACAACATCTTTAGGTATAATGTTTTCTTGAGCTTGCTTAAAGCTTGCTGAGGCAGCTACCACCAAAAGTATAGCTAGTGGATCAAAAACAAAAATGAGAACCATAATAACCATCCTGACTGCACTAGCAGCGTCAACAGATGGTCCGCCAAAGTCAGATATTATTTCTGCGATATATTTAATTGGACCAATTTCCGCTTCTAATTTTTTAATTTCCGATTCAATTTTACTTTTATCTATATTTAAAACTAATAATTCCTCTTCTAATTTAGATAGTGCTGGAAAAATTTCTTCTTCATTCTTTACTCTATATTTATCTAACCTAGATTGTATGTCTTTTTTTTGTTGGTCGATAGAAAGCCTTTCGGCTGATTGAGATTCAGATAGAGCTTTAAGTTTTGAATTAACGCTAAAACCTCCTTTTTGCCTAACTTCAGAAACAGCGTCGTCTAAAGATTTTAACCTATCGTTTATTCTTGACAATAAATTAAAGTCCTCCTCTTTTAGTTGGTTGTTGTTTTCTTTTCTTTGACTTAAGGATAGTTTTTTGGATTCTATAGATTCAATTTTATTATTTAATAAATTAATCTGAGAAGTATATTGATATGATCCAGCCTCTTGTTCAATATGAGATTTACTTAAAAAGCCAAAAATACCCATACTAGTTATGCCAGACAAGACTACCACTGCAATAGTTAAATAATATTTGATTAACCTTCCAGCCTCTTTCCAGTTTCTATGGAGCCAAACTGCAGTAATTAACTTGCCGACCTCTAAAGCTCCCCCCATAATAACGATGGCCCAAAAGGCACCAGGAAAAATAGTTGCTAAACCTAAAATACTAAAATAAGCTGCGACTCCAGCTAAAGCTAAAGCCGATGACATGACTAAAATTGGAAATAACATAAAATGTATTACACTATTTTATATGTATTATTCCTGTATCTGGGCCAACTTTACCTGTAGGGGTTATATTAAAAGCTAACGAATATCTAGGTTTTTCGTTGATATGGTTAACGCAATGTTGCAGTGAAGAGGGAAATAAAATGCATAACCCTTTTTTTGGTTTTATAGAAAATTGGTAATTATTTTTATAATTAATAACATCAGGCAATACTCCTGACGGTTCGGAAGAATTTAAAAATGATATTTCAGAGCCGCCACTAAGATAGTAAACCCCTGAAATATAACTATGCATATGTTTATGGAAGCCAATGCCTTGATTTTGTTTTAGCCGATTGAACCAAGAGCAAGCAATTTTTGGTTTCCGCAAATCTAAACCCCAAAATTTTTTACTATAAAGTTTTGCTTTTGATAATATTTCTTTTTTTATTTTAATGAAATTTTTATTGTTTAAAGCTTCCATAGAATCACTAAAAAGTTTATCGTCTTTTATGTGTTCGTTTGCGATGGATTTTAAATTTTTATTAAAGTGATTTGATTTAAATGTGCAAATAGTAGTAGGAAAAATATTGTAATATTTCATTAATCTAAGAAATCGTTAAAACCCGTTGATTCAGGGGCTTTCCAGTAAGGGCAACCTTCGTAATGCAATAATTCAATTGTTTGCTCTGAAGTTTTTACTTTCAATAATTCTTCTTTGTCATCCTCAAAAGCAGTTTTAATTACATGTCCATCCTTATTTTTTAATACATAATAAGAAAAAGGTTTTCTATAGGAGCAAATAAAAGCAGGTATAGGATTACCATTGTCATCTAAGACAGGCTCACCCTTACGCATTTTAAAACCATCTTTTCCGCAAGCTAATGGGCCACCAAATGTACCATCAGAGGGATAATTTTGAGATCCTGCAAAATTAGAATGAGCTTTTTCTTCATCAAAAGAATCAATGTAGGATTGAATTTCACTTAATTCATACTCTAAGCCAGAAAGTTCAGACTCTAATACAGGTTCCATTCTTAATACTCCATTACCTCTATGTCCGAACATATCTTTATCTAAATTAAATTTTAAAAAAAGAAATTCACTTTGTCTGTTCTTAAACTCTGGATATAAATGTCTAACTGCGAGCGAGTACATAAGGTTTTGAAGGTTGTCTGTAACTTCCTTTCCTTTAAAAACTTGCTTGCTACTTTTAAAGTCTCTTATTAAGGCATAAGATTTTTCTTTATAGAGAAACAGCTTGTCTATAAAGCCTTTAATTCTGTACGAAACATTTTCACCCTCAATTTCAATATCAAATGATTTTTCAGATATAGCTTCTTCAGGAACCCCAAGGTCTTCCCCAAAAAAATCATAATGCAAGCCATTAACTGTCATTTGGTCTATCAGTTTTAAATTTTCATCGTCATCAACATTAAGTTTTTTTGCATGATATAGTGTTAAGCGTTCTATGGCTTTAGATTTAAAAATAGAGCCTTTGTCTATAATTAAATCATAATGTTTTTTATGGCGATCTTCACCTAATAACTCAAAAATTAAATGGCAAATCCAACCTCTACTAGCACCATCATTAGATTTATCTGGTAATTTTAATTTATAATTGCACCAATACTTCCATGAGCATTGTTGAAGAGTTTTTATCCTACTGGCCGATAATGCTGAACTATGCTTCATGTAAATTTTTTAATTGTTTAGATAATGCTTTTGATAAAAGCTTTTTTTTAGAAAGCTCATCTGCATAAGATTTTATTTTTGGCACCTGATCAATATCTTTTAATGAATTAAATTTTTCAGACCAAACTTTGAAATCACTTTCATTCATATCGCCAAAATCATTTTTATTTGGCAAACAAATTTTTATTTTATCCTTATCAAAATAATTTAAAAATTTTAAATAATTTTTTACCGAAGACTCCAAACCTATATTGTCTTTTTTTGATAAATCATTATTTAATGAAATAAATATTTTTTTAAAATCTTTTTCAACAAGAAAGCAAAGAAGTTTTGACGAAATATCTAGGCCAAAAGAAACTAAAACGTTATTAAATCCGTGCTGCATTAAATTTAAACAATCACCAATGCTTTCAACTATTATTACGTAGTCTTGGGAAAAATTATCCCCAATTGTGTTGGATTTATTTGGAACATATGCTGGATATACCCATTGTTTTTTTCTGCCTATGTGTTTCCATTTAGGTCTATCTGATTGACTAGCCATGTCTCTACCTGAAAAACCATGAATTTGTTGATGTTCATTATAGATTGGAAAAACAAAACGCTGATACATTTTACCCTTTGTTGCATAACCTCCATGTAATTGTTGAAGAATTTTTGAGTCGATTCCTTTTTGATTATAAAATTTATAATGAGGAAGTAACTCTTTAATGCATGAATTTGGATATATTTTTTCCATCTCTAGTTTTTCTTGCTGACGATGACCATCTTTTAGTAAAAAAAAAGACTCATCTTTACTAATGTATTTAGATAATACATTTTCATCTTCAGTTTTTAAAGTTAAAGAAACTAATAATTTGAAAGGCATGAAAGGAGTAGACCTAACATAATCTTTCCATGTTCCAGAATCTTTATAAATTTGCAATGCAGTTTTATTATCTCCATTTCTATATAAAGCTGAGCATTGCCAATAAGAACCTTGGTCATATAATTTATAACCTAATTCCTCTAGGATGCTTTGAATTTTTGAAGTTTCCATTAAATATCAGGAAGATTGTCGGGCTCATTATTAAGATTTGGAGTATTTTCAGTCGATTGAGAATCCACTAAATCTTGTAAATCTCCTACTTCAGTAATATTAAAATTGTCAAAATTTAAATAAATACAATTATTTCTCAAGCTACCATCATCCATTCTTACAGGGATGACTGCTCGCTCCCTATTTTCTCCTCCATGCCTACCTTTAAAACACATCAATTTATGAGTACCAAAATCAGGCGATTCAAGTAATTCATCATTTGTTTTTTGGCGTAAACTAAATAAATGAGTAGAAAACTGCATAATTCTGTCAGACAAAGAAACAATACTTTCATCTTCAACGATATTTTCAGAATTTCTATTTCTAGTAATGCCTGTTCGATTACTTTGAACACTAGTCATTAACGAGATCATGGGTTCTCCGTCAAGTAATACATCAAATTGCACTAGTTTTTTTAATCGATCAACCATGTCTCCGACTACTTGCCATTCAGCTTTATTAGTTTTTTCTGAAGAAGTTTTTATATAATCAAAGTTAAAGATCATTTCATTTCCCCTGCCTACCCTACTATAATAAAACCTTTTAGCAACGCTCACCATTTGTTCCGTGGTCATACCTGCTACATTAAAGTAATGCAAATTTAAGTTTTTAACCTTACTCCAAACAGATCGAACTTGATCAACAACTTTTTTACCACCCCTTCTCCATTTACCTGTTTCAATAAAATGCATTGGAACTCCAGACATAGCTGAACATAAACGAGCCTGAAGCTCTCTCTTGCTCATCTCTCCGTTATCAAAATGTAAAACAGGTATATTGTTATTTAATTGCGATGCTTTAAGACAAAAATCTAGACAAAATTGAGTTTTTCCAACTCCAGACCGCGCAGTAATCACAGTAATATTACCTGGCCTTAATAAAGATCCATACATTTCATTTATTCTTTTATGGGGCCCAATGATTCCAAACTCTTCAATCGGATTATTTCCTCTTTCTTCGACCCAATCTTCTAAATCGTCAAAAATATTTTCTGGCTGAGCTGTAGCGTTTTCAAACATGTTTATAGTATCGTGATACATTTGATCTGTTCCTTCAATTAAAGAATTAAAAGATTCTTCGCTCGATGCAGACTTCATTTTTTGAGCTATCTGTAAAGCTTTTGAATGTATTAACCTACGAGCTGTTAATTTTTTTAACTCCTGAGCCGTTTGAATTAAAGAAGACTGATTGACTTTTCTTAAGGACAAAGATTGAATGTAGTCGGAAATATTAATATTATCCTCAAAAGATAAACCTAAAGATTGAACTCTATCAGCAATAATAACATAATCAATTTGCTCACCAGATTCTATCGCATGTTTTAATATAGAAAATATAGTTCTATTTACATGAGTGGATTCGTGATAAAAATCATCTTCAGAAAAAAAAGATGATATTTCTATATAAACATCTGGATATTTTATTAATCCAGCTAATAGCTGTTTTTCAAGTTCAAAAGAATGCATAAGTAGTCAGATTGTAACACACAATCTGAGTAAAGTCAAGTTTATTCCTTTTCGTTAATATCAAAAGGCATGTCAGCGCCTTCTATTTCAATTAAATATTTTTCTAAAGCTTTCCTGATTCCCATGTCTATAATAGGACTACCGCATTTTGTATAAATCATTGGACTACCTTTTTGATCGGTATATGCGATTAAGATACCTTTACTAGAGTCATGAGCATCACCCGTGAATTCGTATAATTTTTCAATTAAACTAGGCGGAAGTTTAAATGAAGGAAGGTTATCTGGATCAACATTACTCATATAAATATATTACACATATCAAAGAAGAATATCCATTTTTTTAAAAAAAGCTTTAGACAATTTATCTTTTTCATTTTCGAAAATTTGCACTAATTTAATATCATTAATTTGACAAAACTCTTGCTTTTGATGGTCTCTTTTTAATTGCATTAAGTAATTATTTTTATATCCACCATGAAAAAAAGGAACATATTTTGTGTGTTGACCTCCTTGAGCTTCAATAGCTATTTTTTCATTAGCATTATAAAAGTCAAAAGTCATCCTTGTTCCAGCAACAGGAAACTCCTCAAAAACTACATGCCTCATCCAGTAATTTTTAAAAAAATCTTTTACAGATTTTTGAAATTTACTTTTACTATCTCCGTCCCAATCAATTAAATATTTATTAATACCTACAATCTTTCGAGAAGATCCTATTAAAGTTTTAAATTTCAAGGTAAAATTTTTGAATATTTAAATTTAGAATTATTATTTTGATTTCTATATTTTAAGAACGCAGCCTGAAATTCACTATCATCATTACCTTCTACTAAGACAGAATCTTTGTTGCAATTATAAATTTTGCAACCATGACTCTCTAGCGCATGATGAGTCATATGCACAATATTCATAAATTGAGTGCTATAATGGATTGAACCTGAACCAGTTTTAATCCCATGATGTTTGAGTTCAGCTTTATATATTGAAGCCTCAAAGCCATCACGGGATGCATAGTGGTAGAACTGCTTCGCTATACCCCCGTCAACGCCAATTAATTTTATATTATGATTTGGATATAAAATGCAAGCAAGATTAATTGCTGTAGCAGAAGACGAAGAAAAGAAAAATCTTTCATTTAAATTTGTTGCCCATGCTTTATGAAAACCTGGACGTTCACCTATATCCACTAAATTAACTTCAAAAGAAGGCTTGAAATCTAATGGTTGTATTCTGCTATGAACTGGTTTGCCTCCGACTCTAGGGCAACTTTTTTGCCAATGAGATTGAATTAATTTTCCATTTAATAAATACTCGTAAATCTGTTCATGAACATACCATTTAGTTTTAAGTTTACTTGTTTCACATACATGGGCAGAACCACCAACAAGACCATTGGGAACCATATTTCTTGCTGGGTAGTCATCAATTGGGCAGGGTAATACAAGGTAATCTGGAATAATATTTAAAATCTCATAAAACAAAAGATAGCATGACGTCGTAAAGGAGGGGCAAGATCTAATATATTCTTTTTCTTCTTCTGATAAATCTAGAATAGATTTACCATGACCAATTATAAAAACATCTTTCACTAACTTTCTACTCTTTCCTCTGGAGTGTAATGTTTAAATCGCTCGTGGGTTACGGGGGAAGCTAGCAATATAGCAGGTTTAATATTGCCTTTTTGACACTCCTGAAAAACATGAGACATCCAAGTTTGTTCATAAGGATGAGCCCATTTCGTTTCAATAAACATTTTTTTGTTACCTTCACGACTTGTAATGTGGGGCCAATTTGCATAATATATTTCTCCAGAAATATAAGATAAGCCATCTATAACTCCAATATTTTTAAATTGAGTTCTTGGGCAATTGGGATCAAGACCTGTTTCAGGCAACTTATTATAATCAGGCCAAACTTTATCTCTAATGTTTTGAGGTACATTATACCAACTGACTTGCATGTAGTTATCCATGTACACTTCAGTGAAAGATAGTTTTAGAAAGTCAAATTTTTCTAACATCATAATTTGATGTAGCCTTAAATATAGATTAGGAATGTATTTTTGAAAACCATTTCTACATATGCCTTCATCTGGGTCAGAAATAGTCATGTCATCTTCAAAAAATAAATAAAAATCAGAATTACTAGAATCAAAATGCTCTGCAGCAAATTGTCTGCCTCCGCATATACCAGTATTTTTGTTCATAATAATATGCTCAAAACCATACTTATCGCATATAATTTTATTGCCATTCCTAGCATCTTGATTGGTGGAATTGTCAATAAGAATTTTTTGTACTGGATGCGTTAGAAAGTTTTCGTGTTTCTTTAAGGATTGAATTGTGTATTCTAATTGTTCTGGATAATTAAAAGTTAAAAAATATAAATTAGTTTTTACTTTACTAATATCAGTAGGCACAACTTTGCGTATTTTATTGGCAGATATATTAACTTTTTCTAAACTTACAGTATTTTCTTCTAGAGCTTGAGCAAACTTAACTATTAAGCCATTATCGTCTAATGCATATCTTCTGTAATGTTCTGGATATAAATTTGACATAATGGAAAAAATACTTTCTTCAGTACCCATTAAGCCATCATTTAGTGACCTATCTAAAAGTTCATAGTAGCAACCATTAGCTTCACTAAGGAAATCTTTATGTCCCCCAAATAAACCTCCACGACACACATACTTAACTTCTTTTCCAGCATATTTATTCATGTAATCAAAACGAAAACCATGAATCTCGGAATCTGCTTCGTAGGGATAAGATAAAAATAAAAAGGGATCTATAAAATCTTTTATTTTATTTACGATATTTTTATCATAAAAATAATTTTCATAACAAGTCTGTGAAATTCCAGCATCAAGCCAAATAAAATAATCAGTATCAAAAGGATTCCAAATTTTAGCGTCATGTAGAAAAAACATTTTAGACATAACAATAGGATTATACCATTCATTTACTGCTTGAGGACTCTCAGATAACCATCCATTTTCACCAGTTAAATTATACCAATCGGAATGAGTCCTTAGGGCTTGAACTTTATCCCAAAAAGGTTTGAACATTACATTTTTTATGTCATCTAACTCATAAATTTTTACAAAAGTATTTGATTTAGATCTTCTAGACCAAACAAAATCTTCTAAAGATTTAGGGATAAATAAAACTAAATTGCAGGGAATTTTTAAGAATTTATCAAAATGCTCTTCGTATATTGAGAAGTCTCTACCAACTCTAGCAATATTCCAAAGTCCGCTAACTATAGTTAAGTTTTCTACATTATCGCCCATCAATAAACTTCCATAAAAAAGGGTTGTCTTGACTGACTCCCTCAGACCTAAAAAGATTGCAGCCTTCTTTCTGCTCGTGGTGAGTATGTTTAAGCACTGGAAATGTTTCTACTCCACCTCGTTCTTGCCAATCTTTTAAGGTATCAAATTCAGCATCATCTTTGTGAAAAGTAACCATTTTACATACTCCTCTACTAGCCATATATGCAGAAAGAACAATGTCATCAGCCCAAGATTTGTCTATGAAGTCTTCAAAAAAATCTTGATCAAAATATTTTCTTTTATAAGAAACAGTTTTATATCCTTGAAGAACCTTGACTTCTCCATTTTGTTTGCAGGATGTAAAATAATAGTCCCTTACATCTCCATAAATAGGTTTTTTCAATGACATACCATCGTAACCAACAGCCGCATCAAAAGTAAATTTAGATTGATTTGTGACTTGCTCTGCAACCATATCTTCGTGATAAACTAAATCATCATCACACACAATAATAATTGAATCAGGATTCTCTTCTCTTAATAAGGTTGGCACTATTTTAGTGATGGAGCCATAATCTTCTGTTCTGAAAATTTTTAATTTATCATTATAAGAATTTAACCAATCGGGAATAACATATTCTTCACCAGTTTTTTTGTTAATTTTTGGAATATTAAAATGAATTTCATAATCTTCGTATGATTGATTAACAAGAGAATCTATGCAGCTTTTAATGCCCAATTCATTTTCATCTTTAAGCCTACTGGGAATTGTTGTAAGAGATATAATTACTTTCATAATTTAAAAAATACTATTTGACGACCCCATAATAGTTTAACATAACCTTGCTCTATTAAATAAGGTGTTAGTAATTTATCCTTTCCTGCAGCGCTAGTATTAAAATCTGTATCATCAATTGAAACTATATGAAACTCTGACAGTTTGTCTTCAGCAGCTTTGAATGCTCTAAGATGATTTTCAGCGTATTCGTGAGAACCTTTGTCCCAGCCGTCAAGAAACAAAAAATCAATTTGTTTGGGAAAATTTTGCAAAAATCCTATGCCATCTTCTATACAAATATGTAAATTATCAGGTATAGGTTCTTTAATATGGTGTTGATATTGAGATTCTAAAACTCTTCTGCAATGATCATCAACATCAACTGTATAAGTTTCAAAACCTTCTCTCGCCCAAAAATAAGTCGAGTGACCATCTTGGCAGCAAGCAGGAGCTTCCTTGGGCGTCATCTTGTATGCATTATCGTAATAATTAATGCAATTTTGAGTTAGCTCCATTCTTGTAGAGCCTATTTCAACAACAGTTTTTGCATCGATAATTTTTAAAAACTCAATAGTCTTTTTTATCCAAGGAGCTGGATAATTTCTTAAATCATTCTCCTCATGAGTTAAAACGTCGTGATCCCAATATAAAGTATTAACTTTGAAATCGTCTGCTGACTTTAATAGTTGTTGTAATATATGTTGTCTTTTTTCATTCATAATTAAATAGTACCTTCTACTCTCTCCGCCCAGCCTTTAGATTTGCTGTGAGCCCACATAACCCATTTTGTTGGCTTTCTGTCTATGTGTGTATTAAAAATATTTTCGAAACTAAACCAATCACCAGCGTCAGAAAAGCGCTTTTTTATTTCTTGTTCATCCCAATCTGATCTAAATATAGCTTCTCCCTCATTATCGTCAAACGCTATAACCATGTTATTGTAATCATTTAATTTAAATTGATCTTTTGGGGTATTAATGCAATAGTAAAAAGAATCAAACCAAGGATTTTCATCGCTCACGGGAGGATTATGAGGAATTTTATTATCTAAAGTATATTTTTGAATTCTGTGATGTTTAAAATCTAAGCCAGCAAAAAGTTGATAATCGTTGACTGTTCTTTCTGAACCTAAATCATATCCAGTTAAATCAAAACCATTATCCTCAACTCTCAATAATTGCCTGATTTTAGCTCTAGCTTTAGATTGATGTTCATCAAAATTTTTTCCCTCTTTATGAAAATCATCCCAAACTAAAATTCCATCCCTTTCGGTTCTCATGGTCGCATGCCAAATAACTGGCTTAGGTAAGTGATAAATGTCATATCCATGAGTATAACTTCTAATAGTCATGTGAAGCTCTTCACCACTAAATATAATGTCAGGATCATGCCTGATTACTTTACCCCAATCGTTAGTTGAAAACGCAAAATGACCAGATAAATATCTTGCACTAATTGGTGAATTTGTATTGGGGTAGGCACCTGGTCTTACAAAGCATGTGCCATGAGGATAAAAACATTCTACTTGAGTTTGCCAAGACTCTTTCACGCGAGCTTTGGGATCATCAAATGGATCATAGAAAGGTAGATAACCTCCTATGATAACTTTTTTAGATTTTTTTAACAGTTTATTATGTAAGCTAATTAAATAATTATCCCAATCCTTATCAAATCTATGGTGAGAATCTAATTGTAATAAGTAGTCTTCGTCATCTAGAAGTTCATCATTTATTAGGCCTCTAGCATAAGGTAAACCTTTCGCCTCATTGTATGGTAAATCTATAATTTTAAAACGAGGATCACTTCTATAATCGTCAACATTATCAAATTTATCGGAATCTTTAAACTGCCGACATATTCCAAATACTAAACGCTTAGGATGTTTAGCATTAGATAGGGCACTTTCGATTGTTGGAATTAACTCTGGCTCACGATAAGCTGGAAGATGTATTAAAATCTTTTTCATATTGTGGGTATTTCACCTTCTATGATATTAACCCAATCTTTGGATTTGCTATGAGGCCAAACCAACCAAGAATTAGGAACTTCAGATGTATCAAACTCTCTCCACAACCTAATGAATTCATCCTTTGGGTCATCATTAAAAAGATTTTTAATTTCATCCTCACTAGCATCTAGTCGAGCAATCTCTTCTCCGTCTTTATTTTTAAAAGCTATTGCCCAAACATCATGGTCTCTTTCGTTAAAAGAACCTTTGAATATATCTATACAATATTTAAATTGAGAAATATATTTTGATTCATAAGACTTTTTGTTAACAAATTTTACAGGAGGAGGCTTTCTATCTAAAGTATCTTGATGAATTTTTCTATCTTTAAAACGTAAGCCTGAATAAATTTCATATTCTTTAAGACTCCTTTCTTTACCTAAACCATATTTTGGAATATGCTTTCTCTTGAAGTTATCAACACCCAAAAGAGTTTTATATCTTTTGAAACTTTTATTATTTAAACTCTCCCACTTTTCAATATCGTCCCAGTGTCTTGAGTGATTATCTCTACCATAAAAGTGCCAAACCCAAGGTCTATGTAAATGAAATAAATCAAAGCCATGAGTAAAGGCTCGAACAGCTAGGGATGTTTCTTCTCCATGAAAATATAATTTCGGATCGTATGGAACCTCTTTGACAAAATTACCAAAAGAAAAAATAAAATGACCACTAATAAATCTAGCTTTTTCAGGATTAGATGTTTCCCAGTTTTCTATAGTTTCTGGATAAATAAAAACTGGACCTTCAGGCATATATCTATCTATATAAGTTCTCCAGACTTCATTCATTCTATTTTCTTTCGGCTCATCTGGATTATAAGAAGGAAGATAAGAGCTTAAAATAGGCTTTTTGCTGCCTTCTCTTAATAACTGATTAAGTGTTCTTTTTAATTTAAAATCCCAATCTTTGACAAATCTGTGATGAGAATCTAATTGAAAATAATATTCTTCCTCATCATAAAGACCTTGGATTTTGCTCCTTGCATCACATACACCTAAGCTTTTTCTATAATCAAGCTCAATTATTTTAAAAGATTTTCTTTTTTTATACTTCTTTAAATCATCAAAGCCATCTTCTTTTTTGAATTGCCTAGAAATTCCAAAGATTAAGTTTCTGGGATTTTTTGCATTTTCAATACAATTTTCTATTGTTGGGATAAGTTCTTTGTCTCTGTAGCTAGCAATTGATATGAAGATTTTATTTTTTTTCATCTTGGAAAATTTTGTATATTGTATTATAAAAATAATCTTTTAATTTTCCATTAGTTTCAATTAACTCCAACAATTTTTGATCTCCTTGAATTTTATCTGGACAATCTATTTTAGATTTAGTAATTTCTTTTAATAAATCTTCATCAAAGGAAATCCAAGCTCCCTTTTTTTCTATAAAGCCCCACAAATACATCATGTCAATAATTTCTTTTTCTAACCAAATAGAGTTTCCTTGAGTTCTGCCGTATCTGATTGGGTATCTAACTTGAGCTCCTGTTTTTTCATTAACACTTTTTCTAAATCTTATTTTACAGAAATGACCTATAGGATTACCTTTATCTTCAAGCTTGGTTGCAGAAGGGTTTTCCCACATGATGTCATTATTGTAGCGTTCTTCAAATTCAAGAATAAAATTAGCATAATGTTTTATAGCATTACCCCCAGCTTGTTTAACTTTTGGCCCACCTCTTGCGGCATATGGATTAGAGGCGACCTCAACACGAACTTGAGAAGTTAATATCATCATATGGCCCATTTTAGTTATTGGCAAAACCATTTTTTTTAAGAAAACAGATGTCACTAATGCTCCTCCTGCCACCTGCTCACTTTCGCTAAAAGGTTTATCTACATCATTTATTCTACATAAAGCATCAACACTATCTATAATGAAAAGATATTTTTTCTTTTCTTCGTTGTTAAAAACTAAATCCCTAATAAATTCAAAAACTTTTTCAAAAATATTACAATCTAAAACAAAAAATTTTTCTGGATCAAGGTCTACTCCACTTCTTTTTAGCATCTCAGGACTTAATCTACCTTCAGATTTAACAATGATAACCATACCTTGTTTTTTAAAATGACTCTGAAAATTTCTAGCAACAGTTAATGCACAACTTGTCTTTCCGCCTTCATTAACGCCAGTAAATCTATGAGCCCCAGAAGGAAGACCGCCGCCAAGAGCTAAATCTAAATTTAAACTACCACTAGATATTTTGTATTCTTCTTCATTAAAATTATTATAATGATATTTTTGATTATCTTTATCTTGTAGGAATTTATTAATTTGTTCTAACGCTTTACTCATTGGATAAAAAATCTCTAATTGTTTTTGGTTTCTTGTTTATAATCTTATCTTCTCCAGACTTTTTTGTCAATTTTATTTTTTTAATTTTAGGTAGTTGATGGAAAAATTCTTTATATTTTTTTCTTAAAAGGCTTTTTCCAAAATTAGATTTTAAAATAACAATAGAATCCCAATTTTGATTGAAATTTACTTTCTCCCAAAATTCTAATTTAGGGTAATCTACTAATAAATCATTTAAAATTTTATACTCTCGTTTCCAAAAATTGGCATCTACTTTTTTAGGTGGAGAAATAATTTTTAAAATTATCTGCTTTTTATTCAAGCTTTGATTATATCATATAAAAAATAAAAAGTCAAGATTAAAGTAGATCGAAAAAATCTGAATCTTCATCTCTACTAACCCCGTTAGAATCTCTAATGATGTTTAAAGGAATTCCAAATTTACATTCACTTTCATAATCATCACTCTCTTCACCTTTTTGGTCGTAACCACAACCGCAAACATCTGCTGGAGTACTTAAAAAACCGCAAGCACCGCTTCCGCCGCCGTAAGTCTTTTGCCTTACTATAGGAAGGCAACAATCATTAACATGCCCCTCGAAATGCAATTGATAGTAAGCTTTATGAGCAGCAGATTTAGTATTTATACCTCGGTGAAAAGTATCTAATCTATCTTGAGGGGTGTCTCGACCATTTGTTTCACTTCTAGCAAGCTTTAGTCTTAAGCAGTCATCAAAGGTAACTAAATCTTTTAAGGTTTGACAAATTTCAAAACCATCAAAATATTCTGGCTCTTCTGGGGAAGTTCCAAAGAAAGGATTTCTAAAGGAATCTTTACAGGAATCAAATTCATTATCTATTTTCCCTTCAAAACCACAAGCTATAATGAAAGCTTTAGCCTCCTCTATGATCTGCTTCTCTCGTTCAGGATCATCACTAGGACTAAGATATGATCCTAATTCTGTTCCTCCACATGTATTCCTTAAGCCATACCAATTTTTAAACTCATCTCCATCTTTAATATCAAAAGGGTAGTCATATGATTTATAAGTATATTTGTCAACAACCTCTTGAACATCTAAAACATCATCCCACTCTTGCACTTCTACTCCACCATTGAGATTATAAATTCGCATTCGAATTACTTCTTCATTATCCATTAAATTGAGAAGACCTTTTTGATCTCGAATAATATCCTCTCCGCTATATCCGTCTTCTATTGTTAAGTCTCCTTTCTTTGGAAAACCTAAATTAATAGTAGAATCCTTAACTGGTGTACTTGTATCGACTTGATGCAAAAATGTTTGAATACCATATGGTCTACCAGCCCCCGTGTTTACTCCGCAAGATTTAATGTTTGGGGCTGGGCTACCAATATAAATATTTGGTAAATCAAATTCATATTCATTAAAAAATAAAGTAGATTCAGATTCTAAATTTGGAAGACTGTACTCTTCATGATCTCCTACAATTAATTTATCTAAAGAAACAGAACCATCCAAGTATCTAGCTTTTCTAGGGTATTTAGGATTAGTAATTACACCAGAACCACTATTTTCTTTTTCATCTTCTAATTCGTCATCGTCATATTTGTCAAATTTAGAAATCTCCTCATTATATTTTGGCTTGGTACTACTAGAACTTGAAGCAGCCACAAGTGGAACTTGCCTTACAGTTCTTAAGGAGTCATGATATTTATCTAAAATATTACAATAAGGCAAAGCTTTACTAGTATCTTCATCGGGAAGAGTTAAACATTTTTTATTAAAAACAACGGTATTACCTTTTGTATCAGCTAAAACAAGCAGTTGCCCTTTACCTTCAGGAAAAGCCGCTGTTTCATTTTTATCTAGTTCAGGGTAATCATCTTTTTGTCTAGACTGATGCGGTAATATAGCATTTGCATATATTGGTAGTTCTCTTACAAATTTTGCCATAATAAATTAACCTGTATATTGCAACAACCTTGCCGCTTTATACTTATCATAAGATGGATTGATTGTTTCTTTTGCAGTTATCTCGTAGCATACATTTGGACCAACTTTAAGTTGTCTACCTGTATAATTTCTAGATCTTTCGATAATTTTACCATCGATATACTCGGATTTGGTATATGTTGCAGATGGGGGACTCCCGTCTTCCCATTTTGCATAATTAAAAATTTCACTATATCCGCAACACATATCTCCAACGTTCAAATCTATATGTTCTTCAGGCGTCACAAAAGGATTATGTTCAGCAAACCAACCCTTTAATCTTTCCTTTTTTGGCCGACTGCTGTTGTTCCATGTTACAGCCCAACCAACATAACAAAAACCGCAACCCTTGAGAATTGCATAACCATCAGAGGTGTCTCTATCGTATAGATCCCAAGCATCAAGATTGTGAGGCTCGTTTTTATACTTGTTATACACCGTTTCGACCTGTGATTCGTGAGCAACCCAAACTACAGACACTTTATGATCACCATCGATGTCCGTTGCATTTTGAATTACGGGATTTTTTGCTGTTCTAGTATCATACACATAGGGATTGACTTCACCATAGGTACCAATTTGATCTGGAATTATCCAAATTTTTTCACT
>Ga0222719_10001375_pt1 | contig 23737 bp, 21 predicted proteins | sample C33_34DmetaG_FD_165039 | JGI IMG/M metagenome (GOLD analysis project Ga0222719, IMG submission 165039) | Estuarine water microbial communities from San Francisco Bay, California, United States - C33_34D | ecosystem: Environmental > Aquatic > Marine > Unclassified | place: USA: California...
TCTTTTAGATGCAAGTCCTGCTTCATCATATTTGTAACACTTCTGACAAATAGATGGGTATTCTCCATTTATCATTTGTTTTCTTACTTCTTTAAATCTTTTAGAGTTAGCTATATCATCTAAGCTGTCTTTAGATAAAAACAAATGGATATCATCATGTTGTTCTGTAGCTGCAGTAGATACATTATCTTTCATCTCGGTAACACAACAAGGAGTTACGGTCCCAATTGGATGAGTAGCTAGATGTGTAAATGGAAGTACACAAAATGCTTTTTTTCTATATTCTTCTCCTGGTATAATCATTTAGTCTCAATTGAATTCCACCACTTTAACACGTCTGGATGTTGTTCATATATTTTTTCTATTGCTCCTTCATTTTTTCTCCATTTATCAACTCTTTCTAAATTCTTTTTGCCTTTTACCAAGCCCTCTTTCCAATCTGGGTAGATCTCTGAAAATACTTGTCTTGATTTTAAATCTGTTAAACAGTCAATCCAGTTAGAGTACTTAGTATTAATAACCTTTGGTGTTATATACTCAATTAAATCATCAAGCACTTCGTCATATAGTTCACGGGGTAGCACCTGTGGACACATAGTTATAGAACTATCAAATGCAAATGTAGTCTTAATTAATGTCTGAACATTAAGTTCTAATGCTAAATCCAGCATCTCTTTTAAGCAGAATAAACCTGGTGTGGTAATTGTGAGATCAAAAGCTATTCCATATTCTCCATACTTCTCATTTAAAAATAAAAAGTCCTTAAAATTCTTAATCCAACTATCCCATTTAATCCCATGTCTTACGTATTCTACATTTTCTCCTACTCCATCAATTGACGCACATATCTGAACCATTTTAAAATGGGGTAACATATCTCTCAAATCCCAATGTTTATAAGTAGTTCTAGAAAAATTAGTATTATAACGGATCCATACATTTTTTGCTAAGTCATTCTCAATTAAGTATTCCATAATTTCCCAATGTATCTCCCACATTAGAGGCTCTCCACCTACCCAGTATATTTCTTCTATTACCCCACTCTTAACTGCTTCCCATAATTCGGCTTCAGCAACATTTTTTTGAAAGTTTTCTATCGCAGGTTTGTTTTCTTTTAATGCCCAGAAATCTGTGTTACCTTCGGCATCGTAATCTCCCATTTGTCTCCTCTCTGCTTCCCAAGAAGAAGATAATTGGTCGCCACACATTCTACACTTAAAATTACATAAGTTTCTAACCCTATAATCAAACGATATAGGTAACATATCAGTGTGTCCGTCTTCCCTTGTCTTTTCAAATGCTTCGTCTATTTTATTTGGAAATAAACTCTTATTAAAATAATCCCTGTATACAGATATATTTAATAGCTTATCATTACATACTGTACATTGAGAGATTTCTTTTCCTTCCATTAAATCTTTGCGTATATTTTTCATATACTCTGAGTTCCAATGGTCTTTTAAAGTACCTGGGTTATAAATTGATTCTTTATCAGCATCTTCATCGTCAATGTACTGAGTTGCCCAGTTTGCTTTTTCTCTAGAAGCACAGCATAATCTTCTCTCACTTTGGGGTGAAAGGTAAGTATGAGACCATGGAGCCATACAGAAAGTTTTATTGCCATCTACTGGTTTAATTTTCATATTAAGTATTTTGAATTAGTACTTAAATTTGCCGGTGGCTTTTTTGCAGACAGTTCATTAATGTGATTTAGATTGTTTATTTCTGTCCCGTATTTCCCTGCTATTCTACAAGCCATAAAACTCCAAGAAGAATATGGACTTATAATAATCTCACTAGATTTAGATAACATAAAAAAATCTAATAATGTAATTCCCATTTTTTTTAGATGAAGTCTAGGTTCTAAAAAATCTACTTGGTCTAGTAAAGGTTTAATTTTCTTAACTACATCGCTAACAGTATAAATTTTGTTAGGGTATTTAGTCTTATAGTATTCTATTGCCTTTTCATCTATATCTATTCCTATATAGAATTTTGCTTTATTATCATTTTCTATAGTCTGATCTATAAAGTTAAAATAATGGTTATCATTATAAAAATCATAAGTTTGATCACACTCTTGACATTCACTATAAAATTTTCTATATTCTTTTGGTATACTTTTTATATCTCGGTAGGTTATATGCACTCCAATACCTCTTCTTATATGTATACCAATTTTGTTATTTGAAAATTTATCTAATGCAGAGTCTATTTTTGACGATAAAAGTTTTATATCCCTTATTTTATCATTATTTATATCGTGAAAATTATACCTTACCATAGCAGTGTGCTCAAAATCAAACTCAATAGAGTAGTTAGAATTTTTATCTAAGTCTATTTTTTGATTAAGCACCCATCTCTCTACGTCTTCATTGGTAATTGGTATAGTATTTACTTCTTGTAACTTGATATACCCTGTGTTTGGGAATATAACTTGACTTAACTCAGGGTAGTGGTCTGGAAGTACTTTGATTACTCGTTCATTGCCTGTTGTTGATGCAATAATGCTTGCTGCCTCCCAGCACTGTAATCTGTTACCCCATCCACAGTCTTTATCGGTTACATCCTCCCATGGGTCGACTAAAAAGATATAAGGTCTAGATCGCATTTTGTTTTTTTCTGTTTATGATATATTCTATATTAGCTACAAAATCTCTATTAGGGGCTTCTCCAGGGTGCTGTCCATCTCTTGCTTTATCATTTTTATTATCTTGAGCTAAATAGTGAAAATGTGCTGCAATTTGAGACTTATCAAATACATCATTTAGTTTCGCTTGTACATCAAGATCCCAGCTTGAAACTATTAATTCTATACCTAAGCTAGCAGCTAATAATTTTATTATATGAAAATTTTTATACATATCAACTAAATCTATATGAGAACTAAGAGATTGTTCATAATCGAAGCAAATCTTCGAATGTGAAGGTTCTCGTGGTGGTTGCCCTGGAAAGTACGTTACAGTATCAAAGTTCGTATTGTTCGTATTATCAAGACTCATCCAATCTTTATCTACGAATAGTTCTTGCCTACCGTGTGCCGGGAAAAGTATAATTACCCTCTTAGGTTTTTTAGTTGGAAGTATAGTAGTAAGTATTCTTGTAATCCTTGAAATAGAAGAACCTGGGAATCCTAAATTTTCAAATGACCAGTTATATTTTTTAGCTATGAGAAATGGCCAGGTCATTTCATACGGTAAGCCTTCGCCAAAAGTAAAACTACATCCTACCATTAGAGTATCAACATAATCGTTTACTAAATCTATCCCAGAAGTTCTTATTCCTAGTCTATTAACTTTATAAGTTACATCTTTCTCTTTAAACTGAGTTAGATTATCTCTGATTGCAATTATAGATCGTTCTTTTTCATTATCACTGGAGTAGGTTGTTTCTATAGTTTCATCTCCTTTCAAGTTAGATATTTCTACTTCTATATTATTACCATTTACTATATAAAAAGACCTTTTAATAAACTCTTCAAAAAGCTCTTTAGTTTTACCTCCGTATAGGTACTCGTATAGAGAAATTTTTTTAACGTCTGAGTTCATATCAGTTGAAATACTTTTTAAATTCCGGTTGTACACTACAGTAGTCTTGATTTCTAATTTTATCTAGCTTCTTAGTTGTCTCAACAAATTTACTGAAGACTTCCATATTACATTTCTTACTATTCATTAAATTTAATAAAGAATCCCAACCAGATGTAGGTATGTTGTATTTTGCCTCACATTCTTTAGCATACTCTGTTATTTTTTTAGTAGCAATTACTTTAATATCTTCCGGTATGTTATGTACTGAGTAAATGTCTGGATGTACACAAGGGTTTATGTGAAATCTAGTAATAAAATAATCTTGCTCATCAAATCCATGAATCCTACCTGTAGTAGAATCTACTTCTCGTTCACAGTCTCGAATTTTATTTGGTATAAGATTTAAATTAAATAGTTCTTTATGGAGATCAGTTATGTGTAGAATATTAAGTACACTCACTGTTGGGTGTACCCAGTACCTAAGATTGCTTTTACTAATGTCTATTAGATTTTGTTTCGTTTTTTCCCAATTCCCTTTATGTCTAGTTAACTCAAAATGATCTCCTGCTCCGTCTATCGATAAACTTAAATGTACATTTGTAAATTTTTTCCAAACGTCTAGTATATTCCTACCCTTTACTATTAATTTAGTAGCGTTTGTAGAATATTTCAACTTTACATCGAATCTCTTAGTTTTTTCTAAAAAGTCTATTATCTTCCAGTGTTCTGGCATTAATACAGGTTCTCCTCCTGCAAAATGAATTTCTTGTGCTAATGATAGGTTTTCGTCTAGCTCTTTCCAGAAGTTTGTTTCATTATCTAGATTTTGAAGTCCTAATTCTACGTTATCATCATGAGACCTTAATCTTACATAGTCATTAGCCCATGAGGTTGAGAATATAGGGTGGCAAGTTCTACATGCTAAATTACAATAGTTAGAAAATCTAATATCCCAGTAGAGGAGTCTTACTTCATCTATTGAACCATCAGTATTTGTTTTATTCACTAAATCTTCAATCTTCGAATACCAATCATCATTCATTCCATGTCTCATAGAACTGAAACCTGATTCTTCTCTTCCTGTACATCTTGCACAAGATTTAGGTAGACTTTCAGACTCTAACATACCTTTTCTCATAGCCTTCATTTTTGGACTATTGAGAATATCTAAGAGAGAACTATCCTTTACATTTCCTACTACATGATCATCACTTATTTCAGTAACACAACAAGGAAAAGCTCTTCCATCGTTTATTACATGTAAATGCATCCAGGGAGCAGAACAAAAGGTCTTTTCTTTTGATATGTTACGTGAATCTAATTTCATTACTAAATTAAATTCTCTGTTCCTGTATTCTTATCTTTATTTAGCTGTTCTATAAGGTCAATCATATCATCTTGTTGCTGATCATCTGGTTCGACATACTCTTGTGATCCAGGATTAGCCCATTGTGCGTTTAGTACCCATCCTTCATCTTTAGCTTGTTTTAAAACTCCCTCTACGTACCTATTAGATTTAGCATCATCACCATCTATAACCTTGGTAAGTGGGGCTAAGTTAGTTTCCGGTATACTGTCATACCAGTTTCCTAGCATAGGAAATGCTGCCTTAAAATCTTTTTTTCTTCTCTTATCGTACTGTGTATAAAATGATTTCCAATCTCTTTCTCTAGATTCAAGTGAAGAAGTAAACTCATGTCCAGTTTCTACTTTTTTGATATATTCTATTAATCTGAGCAATCCATCTCTCTCATGATCCATGAATCCATTTTTCCCATCTTTCCAATTTTTTTCTAGCCATTTTTCTATATGATTAGCTCTTTCTAATCTAATATCTGGAGGAAGTGTTACTATTGATTGAAAAGAAGGAAATCGTAAAATATTAAATGACATTACTGCAGCATGGTCACCAAACTTCTTTTTAAGTTTTAACATTTCATCCATGAATTCTGTAATAGAAAATAAACATAAAGCATTAATAGTCATCATTACGTTTACTGCTTTTAAATTACCTTCTTCATTGACCCTGTACATATTTTTCAACCAAACATCCCACTCTAAGCCGTATCTAATATATTCTGCTTGTAAACCTACTGCTTCATTAGAAGTATAAATAGAAAAATCTTTAAAACTATGGGATGATTCAATTAATGCATCTAGCAACTGTTTCTTTTGACCTAAGTTTGAATTTACTGCAAAAGGTACTTTACAGTCAGGATTTTTCTTCCACCATTCCATTAGTTTCCAAAAGTCTGGAGACATAGAGGGCTCTCCTCCTGTGACTCTCAATTCTCTTAAACTATATTGAAGTTCAGCTTCCCACCATTTCCAAAATGCTTCAACATATGGATTATCTGTATTTTTTCTACCGTAAGGCATAGAATGAGAGCCATCATGTTGGAATGCTTTTGCTCCATCGGATACTAAGTTTTGGTAGGGACCGTTTACTTTGATATCTTTTTGCCATGTAGTTGAGAAAGAAGAGTTACAATAAGAGCAAGCAAAATTACAATTAGCATCAAATGCTATCTCTAACGTTTTGAGATCTACATCCTCAGTGTAACCCATTGTTTCTTTCGCATCTTTAAGCTCTTCATCAGTATATATGATAGATTTATATACCCTATCGGAGACTTTATCTTTTCCCAGATCTTCTATCTTCCAGCAGTATTCACATTCTTTAGGTCTTACACCTTCAATCATCTGCTTCCGGACGGCTTTTTTATACTTAGTATTGTGTAGTGCTTTATAGCTAAATTTTAATTCCTCTAAAGGTATCTTATGAGCTGGAGGGTGATGGCAGGATGTTGTCTGCCCATTACCTAGCCATATTGTGGCATTATACCATTTAGCCCCACAAAACGAAGGTGATAGTTTATTTATAGCCCTATCTCTATATTCTTGAAAAGTTTCATTAGGCTTTTTTGCGTATATTCCCATTATATCTTATGTATAAAGTTACAGTTATTAGATATGTCAAATGACTTATCGTAAAAGTACTTATTAAATTTATTGTGTGAAATTAATTTATTATCATGAAACATTTTAAATTCATGTAAATCTATATCACAGTAATTATGATTGTCGAGGTGCCAAGGAAAGTTAGTAGCCCCAAATAGCATTTGAGGGTCTGTAACGTGACTAAATTGCTGTGTCTCTATAACCACTTCATCATCTAAAAGTACTGTAAATTCAGCGTTTGCTTTGTTTTTTACAGTAACATTATGTTTCTTATTTATAAATATGGTATCTTTTATTTCTCTCCAATCTCTACCATTTTCTGTGTGTACATCTATGTTACTCATATGCTCATTATAATAATTGAGACAGGTATAAATTGGTAGTATAGAAAAGATTGTACTTTTTAATCCATATGTTTTTCTGATAGTAAAATCTAAGGAAAACTCAAAGTTATATCTCCCACTGATTATTTGATTACCTGCCAATGGGACAAACCCATTGCAAATTCTTGTAGGCCAAAATGCCCATGGTTCTTTATTTCTTATACTTAACATATAGTTCTTCTAGTTCTGGGTATGTTTCTATAAAATTAGTGCCTCTTCTTTTATCATATTCGCTAATAAATAAAGCGAAGTCTTTTCTGTTTTTTTCTACATCAAAGTTACTATCTGCAATGGCATAATCATATGTTCTTTTTATTTTCTGTATCTGTATATCCGAAAATCCAGCTGTATCATCAGGAGGTGGGTTCTTACCATAATAAAGTGCTTTGACGGCTGCATCGTATATTAATTCTTTATGTACAGGCTCTAAAATTTTAATTGATAAATGAGATGGCCATCTTAGGTATGAAGTATCTAGTTGTAATGCATCTCCCCAATATCTATCTTTATTATGAAATCTTCTTTTAAATTCAAATACCTTTTCTATTAAATCTCCATAAGTAAATACCGATAGTGCATTGAATGCTGCCATAATATTGACTGTAAGTTTTGGGAGTGTAGTAAGAAGTTTCTCTACATTTATCCAAAACTTATCATATTTAAGTCCGAATCTTGTATATTCAGCTTGTGAGCCAGTAGCTTCTACAGAAGTAAATATAATTAACTCTCTTACTTTATTATTTTCAGTTAAATCCTTAGCAATTGAGAGAAACTTCTCAATTAATTTATCAGGTACCGATAAGTTAGTATTAATAGCGAGAGAAAGGTTAGGATTCTGTTCCCAATTTTCTTGTATATATTCTAATACCTTGAAAGTATCTTTAGTTAGCAAAGGCTCGCCTCCTGTAATCCTAAAGGTATGTAAATCTTTATATAAGTCTGGCCACCACTTCCAAAATGCTTCTACATAAGGATTAAATTCTTTATGTAGGTACGGCATTTCACCTCTTTCCTTAATATTTTTTATATTATTAAAGTCTTGAGAGGTTGGGTAACCTCCATGTTCTTCTATTTCTTCAACCCATTTAGAGGAATATTGAGGTCCACAGTATGCACATTTGAGGTTACATGTATTAGCAAATGATACTTCTACATATCTTGGATTAACATTATCATTCCAGTGTCCATTTTTAATTTTATCAAAATCTTGCCACGACCAAGGTTCTGATGATTTAAATACTCTATCAGAGAAAGAATCAGAGTTATCTTCTACATTCCAGCAAAAATCACATTCAGAAGGCCTTTTGCCGTCCAACATCTCTTTACGCTTTTTTTTCTTAAACCTAGTATTATGTAATGCACTTGGATTGAGTTCTAATTCTCTAAGTGGTATTTTATGTGGAGATGGGTGATGGCATGAATGAGTCATTCCTGTGCTTAGGTGTATTGTAACCTGTGACCATTTAGCTAAGCAAAACCCACATCCTACTCCGTCTAACTTTTCTTTTACATTTCCGTGTAACATAATGGGATTTAATATTTATAATTCTACGTCAAGCATTTTAGCATTAGGAGTAAAAGTAGTTTCCTTAACTAATTTATATTTTAATTGTTTTATTCCATCTTCTTTATAACTTAGTTTTCCTTGTTGCATACCGAGTACGTACCTTCTTTCGTTTGCAGCAGTTGTTTCACCTTTAACAAACTTACCGTTTACTATTCCTTCATCTTTGTGAGGTAAACATCTCATTTTTCCTTCTACTCTATGTGGTATAACAGAATTAGGTATAGAAATCTCTTCTTCCTTTATCTCCGCTCCAAAGTTTTCAAATTTAGTAATAGGATCTGTAATATCTAAATCTAGTACTTTTCCGACAGTAGGCGGGTTAAGGTGAATATCATTTACTTCTTCAGGTGTGAGTGCTCTGTTCCATGCATATACTTTAGCTACATCTCCTTTGAAGTATTTATATGTACTATCTTCCGGTTGAGATGGAGACATACCTAAATAGAAATCATTAGTGGAATAGCTTTTTAACTTTCCATCAAACCTTAACGGCGATGGACTTCCTAACCCAACTTTAGAATCTACTTCAGTTCCGTTTAGATAAAAATGGGCTAAGTGGTCTTCTTCATTTAGTACTACAGTCACCCAGCTCCATTGCTGGTCGTACCTCTTTAACCACATGTAGTTATGTTTATTGAAAATGTTCCAAAAGGTAAAAGAAAGTGCTCTAGAATTATTAAATGATAGACCGTAATCATAACCAGGTAATCTAAGTATAGGGTATTCAACGTATTTTCGTTCATCGTCTCCTATTAAAAAGATTTTATTATTATCTAAAAAGTGATAAGCTTTAACGAGAACTGATATAGTATGTGAGCGTTGTGTAAGTCCTCTAAATTCTCTTTGAAATGGTATTTTAGCATATGAACTAGTACCATTAAAATGTAAAAATTTTTGTTTTGTACTTAACTTAGGAAGATAAGTATCATTAGTATACCCTTCTAAATGACATCTCCAAAATAAATCATCATCTTCCATTCCCCAGTCCCAATATCCATTTGAATAACCATTAGTATTTTCTACTTGTTCTTTAGAAAAAAGTACTGCGCCACCGAAATATTCATGGTACTTTAATTTATAGTCCATTTGTGATATCTTAGTAGCTATATGTCTTGGATTATCTTTTGGAAAGGAGTAGTCACAGCCTCCTTCATCTTCTGGTATCATATCTATATCATGCCATACTATATAGTCACACCCATCTTCAAAAGCATGTTTTGCTGCTATATTTTTCATAGCTCCCCTATTGAACAGTTTATCATCCACTTGATGAGCAAAATACATTTGAAAATCAATACCTTGATCCTTTAGGTATTTCCCAACCTTAGGTATAAACTCATGTAAATGTGCTTCTCTATTTCTATATGGTACGCAAACGCCTAATTTCATATTTTAACTTTAACATGGTGGTAACCATCATTTATAACCTCTATATATTCAAAATTACAATTTGTAAGCCCATCATTTTGGTAATTAGACTTTATTGAATAGTAATTATCTAAGTATCTTAATTGGTTTTTTCTGCTAGTCCAGTTTACCCAGTAACCGTCTTTGTATCCGTTCTCTTTATGAGGTAATACCTTAAACTTACCTTTCTTCCTAAATGGTATAGGTTTGAGAACCTCTGATGACATTTGACAATACACTTGATCGCAATTAAATACTCTTCCGTTATTATTTTTTTTAAGATCTAATAATTCAGTACCGTCTACAAACTTTCCATCATAGTAAGAAGCTATTTTATAGTTACATTCTAAATTAAATAGGCTTTTGTCTATATTTGTACCTAATTGTAATGCTTCTCTTTCAGTTAGGACTTCATTAAAAGTAGCAAAAGTATCTACAGTTCCTTTGAACCAGTTTTTATCTTCTTCTCTATTAGGATCTCCTACACCTAGATATATAAATTTTTCTTTTTGTATACTAATTAGTTTATCAAAGGTATTTGACCCAACTAATTGACCGTTTACATATAGTTTTATTTCTGGTGCTATATATTCTCGTGTATTATGATTTGCTCCTTTTGTATCAACAGTAATTAAAGCATTAAATCTACCTGCTTGTAAACCTTTAGTAGGTATAGAAATAGAACTTAAATCCTTTTTCCAAAATTGAAAAGTAATATCAAAAAATGAGTTTATACTAAGGCTAGTATCGAAACCAGGTATACTGAAAATTGAATTATTATCAGTAACTACTTTTTCATCTGAGATAATTCTATCATAACCAAAAGAAGCAAAGATAGAAAAGTTTCTAAGAGAGGATAATTTATTAGGTATAGCAACAAAGCTATCTTTACCGTTAAACTGTAAACCTAATCCCTGTCTACCTTTCTGTACTACTTTTTTTCCGTCAAGTTCTATATGATTCTCTAAGCATCTTAGAAGTAAATCATCATCTTCAAAACCCCATCCGTAATACTTATTAGAGTATCCATTAATTTGCTTAAATATATTTACTGGAAATGCTGTAACTCCTCCGAAATATTCATCAAATAAAGTTCTAGAGACTCCTTCTGGTACGTCTACTTCAGTTATAAGGTGAGTTGGTTTATTTACGTAAGAGTAATCAGCGTCAATAGGAAGCATATCTACATCGTGAAATACTACATAATCACATCCTAATTCTTCGGCCTTTATAAAACCTACATTAAGTAACTTACCTCTGTTAAATTCTATATTATTATACTGTTCTACTATAATAATTTCATAGTTTATACCTTTTTCCGAAAGGTACTCTTTGATTGATGTGGTAAAAGTCTCTAGCTGTTTAGGTCTATCTCTATAAGGTACAATTACACCAAGTTTATTCATCTTTTTTTACTTCTACGGTTGAATCTTGTTCTGGAGTTCTAGTTAAAAACTCAGAAAGATAAAATTGTATTCTTTCTCCCCATTCTTCTTTATCTATCTCTTCAAACCATAAAGATAAAGTATCTAATGATAAAGCTATTCTTTCTAATGCCTTTACTTTTCTATCTTCTAGTAAAAGTTTTTCTGTTTCGTTTGATGTACTCATATTGTAACTATTTTTTTTGTTAATGTACTCCAATGTGGATAATCGTTATAATCAATATACGAAAATTCTTTCATATCTTCAACTAAATACTTAAGATTACCTATATCTATTTTCCAGTTAGATTCTTTGATAGAATCATACATAACTTTATATTCATTCGAATAGGAATATTCTTTATTGTGATCAGCAACTTTTTTAATTCTTTCAATACAAGTGCTATCCCATTTGAAATGATGTACTTGAGTGAATACTTCCTCAATTGGCATTCTTCTACGGTGAGATGCACCCCAACTATTAGTACCATCATTAAATGCTGCATAATGTTGACCAGGAGTAATGTCTTGATGACCTTTCATTAAAGTTACTTTGTTGGGACATGCTTTAGACATTGGATATCTAAAAAAACCAGCTAGAGGAAAAGCTTTATGAATATCTGTTTCTCTCGTTACTTCTGGAAAGGTACCATCTATACCTATCCTATCAAGGAAACCTCCTGTGACAAAATCATATCCTTTTCTTTCACATGTTTCAACTATGTCTTCTATTGGTTCTGGATATACTTGTAATTCATCATCGTCAGCTACAATCCACCAGTCGTTAAGCTTAGTAGATTTGATCGTATTGTATATATCTGTAACTCTATTCCAGTTGTATTTATCTTCAGTAAATACCATAAAAGGTTCAATACCTAACTCTTCTATTTCCTCTAATATACCATCATCTTTACTTTGACGATAGACTGCTACATATGCTTTATCTATCATATTCTCATAATGTTTTAGCATATGAGGTAAAATGTGAGTATTTTCTCCTACTACTGTAACTAAATTAGGCACGTTGTAATAATGTTAATCCTGTTGATGCAGGCTTGTTAATGTATTGTTTAGAATTAAAAAAATTAAACTGCTTCCATTCTGGGCCTATCTCTTTTATAAATTTAGTAGGACCGTCAAATAATTCATAGTTCTCTCTCTCGTCTTCAGTTATGATAAGTTCTTTTTGAAAGTTTATATCAGTATCATGAATAGATATAATGCCGTTATCTGATAAAAGCTGGGAGTATAGGTTAAAATCATTTTTGACATCTTCATAAGAATGTCCTGCATCAATATGTAGAAAGTCTATTTTTATGTCCTGTTTAACAAAAAAATTATAATACGCATTCTCAGTTGTATCTTTAATATATCTAGGGCAGAATTGGTATCTAAAATATGATTCTTTATCTAAGTAGCTAACTTTACCTCCTACTCCGTTTGCAGCATCTACTAAATATGTAGTTCCTATGTCTCCCCAATTATAGTCTCCATCTCCTTCAAATATTCCTTGCTCATGTAAGTCCTTACGAGCTTGGGTCATAATCCGGGGTATAAAACCTCCTCCCGAACCTAAACATACTACTGATTTATATCTCATCAGTTGGATTATAGTATAAATTAAAAGGCCGTCTCCTAGATGATCTTCTGTGGCTCCGTGGGTCCATCTATAAGGTACGGGTTTATATTCTATAACTTTATCTCCTGTTATGTCAACTGTTTCAAACTTATCAGTAGTTATATGAGTCTTGATAAAGTTATTATTAAGTATCATTTAAATATTGAAAGTTTAGTTGTTTATAAGGTGCGAGTATATTATGTAATATACGAATTTCTTCTTTAAAAGTAAACCCTTCTATAGATTTTTTTATTTTATTTTTATCTAACCAGTAGTGCCTAAAGTACCTTTGACTTTCTTCTAATGACATTATACCTTTGTTGTTAGGTTCATATTCACCATTTCTAGGATTCCATCGTTGATTTAGTAAAGTGTTATATTTAACTTTATGAAAATCGAGTAGATACTTTAACGCTAACTGCTCAGCAAAAATAAGAAACTTAGAGCTAGGTACTTTTAATTGAGTAAACCTCTCCATCAACTCTAAACTAAACTTAGCATACGAATTTACAAATACCGTATCAGTAAAGTACATAAAGCTACAATTTATAGCATAAGGTAAAGGTCTAGGGATAAGATCTGCAACTTCTCTAATAAACGGATCATAGGCTGTTGGATAGTACTTTTCACCATTTTCGTCTTGAGTAAATAAAGGTACATCACCTAATAGATCATTAAAGGATCTGTATGCTAAAAAATCATGGTCCATAAGTATACAAGGAGCTTTAACGAATCTCAAAACCTCTAACTTACTTGATGCCCAGAATATACCTTTATCTATATGTTTATTTTCTGCAGCAATTTTGACTTCATCCCATATATCCAGAGCATTCATACTCTCTAGGTAAGTGTAGGTAAGTTTATCGCAATATAAGTATGTAGTATGGGTAGGATGATGCTTCTTCCATAAAGCCCCTGAACAAAGTAAAAGCAGAACATCTAACTTATTATAGAAAGATGCCTGCTTACTAATATTTTCGTAAACCCAATATATATTCAAAAACCTTTTTTTTTTAGTCTACTATGTAAACTCTGCGTAAAATACTGTAGTAGATGTTTGTGTGGCAGAAGTTAATGTTAGTGCTTCTGCAGTTTGTATTTCAGAACCACCTGAGCCTCCTGCTCTCCATCTAACAAATGTTCTAGGATAGGCAGCTGATTCATCTGCTGTTAAAGTTAAGTTGTTAAGGTCTAAATTAACATTTTTTAAGGTTACTGTACCAGTTTGGTCAGCTAATGAATAGGCTCCAGCTGAAACATCTACATATCCTCCTGTGGATACTTGTAACTGACCATGAAACCAGTTGTTATTATAAATTTCACTGGCTGATGTTGGGTTAGAGTTAGCAGGAGAAGCATCACTTAATGCATTATTCATAGTAACATTACTGTCTGAAGATACTCCATTTGACCAGATATCAAAAGAACTGAATGAAATGTTTGTGGTTCCGTAGGTATGTACTGCCATGTTATTGTACTTGTTTAATTATTTTCTTTGGAAAATAAGTTTCCAGTTCTTTAGCTAAATGTTTGTAACAAAAATCTTCTAACCCATTTATTATAGAGTAGTCCATTAATTTTTTAGTAACCTCTTTTGTTCCTGTTTGAACTTGTTCTTGATGAGTGATAGTTTTATAGAGAGTAATTTCATCTCCGTTTTCATCAAAACTCACATAAGGTGCTTCTTTAGAAATTGACTGTAGAGTAAATATTGGTTCTTCTACTTGAACTTCTTTATACATTGGCACCTTATACAGGTTATCTATGTTTATCTCTTTTCCTTTTGCTCTTATTGTTTCATAGTATATAAGCTTAGAAGATACTAATCCTACTGCGGACTTTAGTGCTTCATCGTAATAATGTCTTAGGAAATTATCACCATGATCTTTATTTAACCAAGAGGTAGTAGTGTATGTAATATCTCCTACCGTTCTATTGACCTTATAACTATCTATTCTAAAATATAGTTTATTTGTTGGTCCTTGATTTGTCTCTATATCTCCCTCTATTACTATACCCATGTAACTAATATAAGAATTATTTGCTTAACTCCTCTACTTTTGCTGCTAGTTCTTTTACTGCTTCAATTAATACTGCATTTAATTTAATATAATCAACTGCTAAGTATCCATTATCTCTTTCATGAACTAGTTCTGGATATTGTGCTTGTAGCTCTTGTGCTTTAACTCCAATATCATGTCCTGTTTTACTAACAACGTCTTCGATTCCGTCTTTCCAATCAAATTCGTATCCTCCGATTGCTTTTACTTTATCTAGAGCTCCTGTTAGTGGTGCAAAGTTTTCTTTTAATCTTTCATCAGAAGAATAGTATGCTGTAATATCTCCAGTTGCTCTAATCTCTCCTGTTGTTCCAGATGCTGCTGTTCCAACTCCAAAGCTATCAAACTGTACATCTGATGTAGTGGTTAATCCTATAGTACCTCTTGCTGTGGCTGCATCTGCATCGTCAACTAATGTAGCACCGAATGCTGAAATAGTAGTACTTGCTGGTAAAGCAAAAGTAGCAAGATCATTATCTAAAGAAACTCCACCAATTTGTAGTGTAGTTGCGTTTACTTCCCCAGATGCACCGTAAACAACTCCTTTTGAGTTAACAACAGTGCCAGCTGATGAACCATCTAATAGGTTAAGTTCTGCTGCTGTTGAAGTTACAGCTGTAGCATTTATTAAAAGACCGTCAGTTGGTACATCTACTACTTTATTAAATACCCATTTATCACCAGTTGAAGCATAAGTTAATGTGGCATTTGCTCCGTCAACGGTAAGACCAGCACCGTTAGCTGCTGCTGCGTTTGCAGATCCAGAAGCTACTGTAATGTTAAGGTCAGCTACATTTAATGTTGCACTATCAATCGCTGTTTGAGTACCCTGTACTGTTAAGTCTCCGAGAATAGTAAGATCAGTACCAGATACTGTAATTGCTTGTTTAAGAGATCCAGTATATGCTCTAACGCCTGATACAAGACTTTCTAATGCTGTTAAATCTGAATTTGTAGATGTAATAGAGTTAGCTAAAGCACCGCTAACTGAAGTTAAGTCTGAACTTACTCCATCAATACTAGTTGCTAAAGCACCGCTTACAGAAGTCAAGCTTGAATCTACACTAGTAATAGAAGTAGCTAAAGAAGCACTAACAGAATCTACTGTAGATAAGATTGTTGAACTAGATGCATTTAATTGAGCATCTGTAGCATAAGAATCATCTAAGTTGGCTAAAGAAGCCTCACTAGCAGATATTCTAGTAGCAAATGATGCTGAGGTAGGTCCAGTTAAAGTACCTGCAAATGATCCTGAAAAAGAACCAGTGATATTAGCACCATCACCTTCTAATGAAGAAACCTCCGTAATAGTAGGCTGGGTAATGACTGGTTGTGAGATTGTTGGTCTTTGTATTCTCATGAGTTTATAATTTCTTTAATGATAGCTGTCTAATATAAATATCGACTGTTTAGGTTAAATTATCGTTTTATTACAACATAACAATCAATTAATTCAGACAGTACAACTTGTGTATTATTTTGATCTATTGATTTAATTGTCTCAGGTATAAACATTTCTCTAGAAGCACTCTCATATACCTGAACAACTGGGAATTCTTCTTGTAAGTTGTGTGTTATTGTACTTGACGTAACACTCGTCATAAGGTGTTTGTGAATAGAACCAGAGACTAAATGACCTCCTTTAGCTACTACTACTCTACCGGTAGTGGCAGGGTCCATATAAATATTTACATTATTAGTATCTGGTGTGTTTATTCTCGAAGGGATAAATTGGTCATCATTATCATCATAAACGGTAACTATAACATCTTTAGTCCCAAATAAATGATTTACTGATGCTGTGGTAGCACTTGTAAAAGTTTGTGATACTGTAACCTCTTCAGTAAGGTTAGTTAATACACCGGTCAACCCAGAACCGTCACCGGTAAACGACCCCGTATAACTGTATATGCTCGATTCTATTGAAGAACTAAACCCTTCTATTGCTGTTACTCTAGTACTAAAAGAGCCACTATCTGTAACAAGGCTAGCTATATCTGCCGCTATACTTTCTGAGGTAGAGGTAAACGAACCTGATATATCACTTGCAATTTGAGAAGAACCGCTAACTACACCATTGGTCGCAGATATAGAACCTATAATATTACCAACGAATGTAGCATCTTTAGTTGTCTCATCAAAAGTAACTGCAGTTCCATCTTGACCGTTTGTGGATAGTATTAAGTCTTGATTGGAAAATACTCTGAAGCTGCCTGAAGCGTTATCAAATGCACCTATATTGGTCATTCGAAGCCCAGTCCCGTTTTCATCTAAACGTAAGAGGGAGCTTGTTACAGTCGATGCTGTAATGGTATTATCTACGGTAAGTGAGCTAAACTCAGGGCTAGAACCCGAGAGAGCTATTTTTTTCCAGTTTGGCATAATCTACAGTCTACGGTTGGCTACCTATTTAAAGGTCCACTTCCTCCAAAGGTTTCCCCGGAGGCCAATAAATGTTTAATATAAATAGTACAGATAATATAATAAAAAAAGGCCATAAGGCCAATTTTTATCTTATTTATTTTCTGTTAATTTTTGCAGTTTTGTCATTACTTGATAAAAGACTTCGAATTCTGTTCCTTGGTAAGTGGCTTGTCTTAACTTTGTAACAATGAATGCCGCTTCCTTATCAGTTAATGTATTTTCCACAATTGGAGTTTTTTCTTTAGTTACTACCTTTTGTGCTTGTACTTTATCTTTCAGTCCCATAATCTTATATAACCATTTCATACATATTAACTATATATCCAAATTCCTTCGTCAGAAGTATTTACATGTACTGTACCAACTCCTTGGAATGTAGGTGCAGTTGAAGGTGTTCCTGCGGCTGTTTGAATATTACCTAATTTAGAAGTATGAGTAGCAGCAGTATCTTCTGCAGAAATTCCTTGAGAGAATCCAAATACATTAGCAGGATTATCCCAGAATATACCAGATCCTTGATTTTCTGTTCCATCTGAACCACCAAAAACAATACCGGCATCACCTGTTGCACTACCTGAGTTAAGAAGTATGAATCTATCTTCAACGTTTAAGTTAGATACTTGAGCTTGGATTGTATCACCTGTTACATTAAGGTCTCCTGTAACTGTTACGTTACCGGTTAATGTTGGATTGTCTACTATACCGATAGTAACTGTTTGACCAGATACTGTAGTATTAATTTCATTGGCAGCTCCAGTATAAGTTAAAGCTTGAGTTTTAAGATCTGTTTGACCTCCAGTTCCGTCAGAACCAGATACTGTTAAAGTTTGGCTTAAACCATCGATAGTGGTAGCAAAGGAACTAGATACGTTAGTTAATCTAGTGTCTACAGTAGTAATACTTGCAGCTAAGCTAGCTGAAGTAGAAGTAAATGATCCTGAAATATCAGAAGCAATTTGAGCTGAGCTGGAAACTAGGCTTGGTAAATCTATGATGTTTCCAAAAGGAATAGATCCTGAAACGATATGTCCACCTCTAATTGCAATTACACGTCCTGTTTGAGCAGGTTCCATGTAAACATCTAACTGATTGTCAGTTACTAGTCTTACTGTGGCAGGAATAAACTGTTCGTTATTCTCGTCATATACTACTGCGGTAACGTTAGGTGAGTTAAAGTTATGTGTTACAGATGCTGTGGTTGCACTAGTAAATGAATTAGATACTGTTGCGTTCTGGTCTACTGTAATGTTAGATAGTTGGGAACCGTCCCCTACATAGGAACCACTAAATGACCCTGAGAATTTCTGCTCAGTTGTTGTTATATTTGTAATTGAAGAAGCTAGAGAAGCACTTGTAGAGTCAAAAGCCCCAGAGATATCGGATGCAATTTGTGCAGAACTTGAAATAGTTCCTGGTGCAACGATATTGGTTAGTCCCGATCCGTCTCCCGAGAAAGAATCGGCCGTTACCTGACCGTCTACATTTATACTTGCTAGTTCTGCTGCTGAACCGCTAACTACTATCTTTTTCCAAGCCATCTTATTATTATTTAAATTTTAGTTTTATTATGCTGTGTAAATATATGCTTCACCTGTTCCTGTATCAACTCTAATGTTACCTACTTTTTGATAGTTAGCATCGTCTGAAGTTACTACTGCTGCTACATAAGCGTCTGCAGTAGCTGTATCTGCAGTGGAATCTGCTCCACTAAAGTCTAAACTCCATCTATCTGTAGCATCATCCCAGAATAAGGCTGAACCTTGACCTACTGTAGCGCTTGTCTGTACAATAAGTCCTGAATTACCGGTTGATGAACCAGAGTTAAGAAGTATAAATTTGTCTTCTACGTTTAAGTCTGTAGAATTTACATTTGTAACAGTACCTAGTGTTGTAAAGTTACCGTTTACTATTAAGTTGTTGAATGTAGGTGAATCTCCTGCTCCTAAAGCATTAATGTCTACATTTACACCATTTAATTTTATTTGCCCTTGAGCATCTCCTTCTGCTGAAGCACTTACTACATTGCTGCCACCTAAGTTAGCAATAGTCTGTGCAGAGCTAGATACGATTGATGTACCTGCAAGGTGTGCTACTGTTTGTGCAGATGCACTTACTACTCCGTTATCGGCATTAATAGTACCGTTAATTGTAGTACCGTTAATTGTAGTAGCTGTTACTGTAGGACCACTAACTGATCCGCTGAATACATTTGCAGCAGGAATTCTAATCTCACCTGGAGCGTTTAATAATCCTGTACCTCCGTAGAATGTCCACTCTAATGCTCCACCGCCGTTATCAATTTGAATTCCGGCATTAGTACCATCTAAGTAGATAAAGTCTGTATCTGCATAGTTAAGTTCTAACCATGATGCTCCGTTAGGTACTCTAATGTCTGTTGTACCTGATCCTTGATCGTAAACATCTCCAATCTCTAGGCCTTCTGTAAATGAAAGTGAACCTGATGTTGAATGTAGTGATACGTTAAATGAACCGCTATTTAATTCTCCTGATGTTAAGTTAGAGAGGTTAGATGCATTGGCTGCAATATCAGTTGCTAAAGAAGCACTTAATGTTGTATCTGCTGTTGTATAAGCAGTAGTGAGTGCTGAGCTTGATGCGTTTAGTTCAGCTTCTGAAGCAAATGTATTGTCTAAAGAAGAACTAAAGTTTTCTAGGTCTGTAAGTCTTGTTGCTGCAGAACCTGAGAGAGTTTGTAGATCAATTCCGTCTACTGTACCTGTTACTGTAATGTTACCTTGTACATTTAGATCATCTGAGAAATCAAATCTAGAGTTAGCATGATCCCAAGTAAGGGATTCGTTAGCTCCATCAATTGTAATACCTGCTCCGTTAGCTGCAGAAGAATCTGCTGCTCCACTGGCAAGTAAAATATTTTTATCTGCTATTTCTACTGCTGTAGAGTTAATAGTAGTAGTTGTTCCAGATACGGTTAAGTCCCCTGCTACAGTAACGTCAGCACCATTAAAACTTAATGCAGTGTCTACAGAAGAACTAAATGTCTGTAGAGCTGAAATATCTGTATCGTTAGAAGCAATGTTAGCTGCTAAAGAAGAACTTGCATTGTCTATATTAGTCTGTAGTGTAGAACTAGATGCGTTAAGTTCAGCATCTGTTGCAAAGTCAGCATCTAAAGCTGCAATATCTGCTGCTAAAGAAGAGCTGACTGCGTCTAATTCTGTTTGTGTAGCGTTATCTACTTCGATTGTAGCTAATCTACTAGCAAGAGAACCTGAAGCTGTATCTAAATCACTAGACACAGTATCTATATTTCCTTGTAGTACTGAACTAGAAGCGTTAAGTTGTGTTAGAGTAGCATTATCTCCTTCGATAGTTGCAATTCTTCCGGCTAATGAACCAGAAGCTGTATCTAAGTTAGACTGTACTCCGTCTATATTAGTCTGTAATGTAGAACTAGAAGCGTTAAGTTCAGCATCTGTTGCATAAGTATCTCCTAGAGCATCGATACTAGCTTTGTTAGTTGCAATATCAGCAGCTAAGCTAGCAGAAGTAGAAGTAAATGAACCGCTTATATCAGCAGCAATTTGAGCTGAACCAGATAATATTCCATCGCCTGATGCTAATAGTACTTTAGATTCCGATCCTTGTCCTCCTGCAATCCATTGGTTATTTGTTCCATCCCAAAGTAAAGAACCTGAAGCTGGTCCGTTAGCATCGTTAACTTCGATACCTCCGTTTGCTGCACCTGTTCCGTTTAGAGCAATAATGTTATCTGAGAAAGTTACTGTAGTAGAATCAACTGTTGTGGTTGTACCACTTACTTCTAAATCACCAGCAACTGTTACATTTTGACCACTAACTGTGATTGCTGTCTTTAAAGAAGATGTATATGTGTTTAAACCTGCAATGTCTGTATCGTTAGAAGTAATTCTACTTGCTAGAGAGCCTGAAGCTGTTGATAGGTCGCTAGCTACTGTATCAATGTTACCCTGTAGTGTTGAACTTGATGCATTTAATTCTGCATCTGTAGCGTAAGTATCACCAAGAGCGTCAATATTAGCTTTATTAGTAGCAATATCAGCTGCCAAGGAAGAACTTAAAGTTGTATCTGCTGATGTATATGCTGAGGTTAAAGCTGAACTCGATGCGTTAAGTTCCGAATTTGCTGTACTAATTGCTCCATCAATATTTGACTGAAGTGTTGAACTAGAAGCATTTAATTCTGCTTCGGAAGCAAACGTATTGTCTAGAGATGAACTAAATGTCTGTAAAGCAGAAATATCAGAAGCAATAGACTGTGATGGTGCTACAAATGCTCCAGAAATATCAGAAGCGATTTGAGCTGATGATGAAAGTGTTCCTGCTGCTGTTACGCCGGTTAATCCAGATCCGTCACCAGTAAAAGACCCTGAGAAGGATCCTGATAGAATTGCGCCTGTTCCACTTTGTGCTAAGTAATTTGCGTCATTGGAAAGTTGGGCTATTCCCGAACCTGATATGACGACCTTCTTCCATGTTGGCATCTTGTATAAGTTTTAAGTTGTTTCGTTTTATATAAATATAGTCTGTTTATTATTCCTGACCTATCCAAAGATTATAATTTTCGTCTAAATATAAAGCTCCTGGTTGGGCAGTAGGTGTGACTGATTGAGAGACTAATTTTAATAAGCCGTCTCCAGTTATTCCAAATGTTTTTACTGATCCACTATAAATCGAAATAGCATCATCAGAATCATCTTTTCTTAATGTTAAACTTCCTGTTACTTGTAATTCTTTAGTTGCAGCATAATACGATCCTGTAGCAGCAAAAATATCTAAGTTTACTACACCGTTTATAAAGTGATTTGAACCTGTGTTCAGTCCAACTGTATTGCTGCCGACAGATATTCCATCTCCTGCTCCTACATTTAATGTAACGTTTCCACTAAATCCTCCATCTGTTAAACCGTCACCGGCAATAACAGCAGTAATATCACCAGAACCGGCACCACCGCCACCTCCAAATCCTGTAAATTCAGTCCAGGTATATGTATCGGTAAAAGTTATAGGAGGGTTAGCTGGGGTAATGGTTAACTGGTAAGTTGCTGATGCATCTTCAACCCATACTATTTGCCCGTCGGAAAGTCTTGATGTAGGAATATCGGCAAGCATATCGTACTCCGCAACAGTATAGAAAGCTCCTTTGATTAAATCAATATCTGCTAATGCTATACCTGATGATGAGGCTGCTGAGCTTAACGTTATTTTAGACCCTATTGCTGGCATATCTTACTTTATATTTTTAACTCGGTGCTGAACCGCTTGATGGTCTTACATCTAATAATAAAGATGTAGTACCGGTTACTTGATTCTGTGGTCCTATCATAATCCAAGAAGAGAATCCTAAATGAGCACTTCCTAAATTTACTTTATGTATGTTAGAACCTTCTGTTGTTCCTAATCCACTACCTAAAGCTGTTCCGTCTGTTGCGGCTTCTAATACATATTCTCCTACTGTGCTACCACCGTATCCGTCTGTCATAGATGAAGGCACAGTTAAATCTGAGCCAGAAGGAGCTAATATTACAAATGTGTTTGAATTAGTTCTGGATATAGTACTCATATTAGTAAGTACTTCACCTATAGAACTACCATCACTTCCTGATTCTAATAAGTTTGCAGTTCTAGTAGAACCCCAACTGTAAGTAAATGACCCACTTCCTAAATATCCATCTTCTATAGCCTCTAGGAATCCAAATCCTGCATATGAAGTAGCAACAGGAGGTGTGGAAGAATCCTGTGACTGAATTCCTAAGTTATTATTATAGGTACCGTCGTAAAATCCTAAATCATATACATATACTTTTCCAGTAACAGCAGCTTGAGTAACTATAATTGATTCTCCTGTTAGGGTTACACTCTCTCCATAAGTATCAGTTACAGTAATATTAATGGAATAACTTCCATCCGTTAGTGAACCAGTTGGTTGAATTATAAATGGAGATGAACTACCACTCACATCGAATTTATCACCATCAGTTCCTGCTAAGGTAATTGTAAATGGTGAGTTATTTTCTGTATCAGTTACAGTCAAAGTACCAGCCGTTGAACCACTTACTGATGCATCTGTGTCGTAATCAGATGTTGCAGTGAATGAAGCCGCTGGTGATGAGTTACCAAATATTGTTGCGGTTACAGAACCACTTCCGATATTATCATATTGGTCTCTAAATGTTATTTTAGAAATTAATCCTGTTCCAACTTCTGGTGTATATCCCGATGAACCTGCTACTGTTGGGTCACCAACATCACCATCTTGGAATATATTTTGTAAAACAGTTTTAGATGGTTTAGTTAAAACTGGTTTTATATATTTGTTATATAGTGCATATCCTAATGGATTGT
>Ga0222719_10001377_pt1 | contig 23720 bp, 23 predicted proteins | sample C33_34DmetaG_FD_165039 | JGI IMG/M metagenome (GOLD analysis project Ga0222719, IMG submission 165039) | Estuarine water microbial communities from San Francisco Bay, California, United States - C33_34D | ecosystem: Environmental > Aquatic > Marine > Unclassified | place: USA: California...
TGTAAATGGAAATAATTCTATCCAATTCGTCAAAAGCAGTAGAATTATGAATGTTATTGTTTTCATATCGAAATTCAAATAGTTTCGATTTTCCAGTGAAATTATCAATCAATGCTACACCGCAATGAAAATATGGAAATTTATTAAATGCGTCTTTATCATATTTTTCAATCCAAACCACGCAACAATAATTAGATATTCTACGATTACTAGAATCAATATTTGTGCTGGGAGAGAAAACTCCCTTTTCCCTACGCAATCTAACCTTGCGTTTTTTAACAATTTCTTCACCATACTCTTCCCATACCACTACTGTATATCCTTCGTCTAATAACTTGGGAACATACTTCTGAAGAGGCTTACAAGTAGTAAATCCAGTCATTTCAAGGGGTTGATTGTTGTATTTTCCCTTTTTTACAACCCTACATTCTAATATGCGAGAATATTCAAGCAATTGATTTGCGGTAATACCATTTTTTTTAATACCATATACTTCAAAAAAACTGCCACATTGCCATAGTAAAAACATTTTCTCTCCAAATTTATTTTTATATTCTTTATACTTTTGAAAATATTCACCCATCATCGAAGAATCTTCTTCTTCTGAATTAGATGTTGTTTTCACGGTTGCTTTCACCATCGATTTTGACATGTGTTGTAATATATATATTTGTTTTAAACCTTTAAATGGTTTGTTTCGAATTAGTTGTCCAAATAGTTATGCAGCAAGGTGTCTACGTTTTTATTGTAGATGTCTCCTGCTAGAAATGAATTTTCATATATACTTCTAATAATTGTTTCGGGGGCTGTAGAACCAATTTTAATTAAATTGTGTTTTCTTAAGTAATCTTTGATTTTACTTAACGGTCGCTTTTTCAGTGTATTTGAATCTTTTAATATCTTTTTGCGGGTTTTTTGATTTTTAATTAAAACACCGACTTTTCCGTTTTTTTTACCAAGATGTATAAATCGCTTGGTTGTGGTTGAAGTTTGTTTCATTTTTTTAAGCGTTTTACCTCGTTTTGGTTTAAAATTGGTTTGATTGACGACGGTTTCACATGTAACTTGTTGTTTTAATTGATTTAATTTTCCCTTTCTTTCTGCAAATGTATCCGTATGTATTTCAATATCGTTGTCGATTATAACAGGGGGTGCGGATTGTATAGTGGAACGGGCATGTGCGTCCGTTGGTTTTTTTAGTGTTTTATTGTATATTGAAAATAGCGTTTTTTTTCCATTTTTTAAAATACCGTAAGGCGGATCAGGTTTTTGCGGTATAATGGGTTGTTGTATAGAAGTAGGTGATACTGTGTGTTGCTGTATAGAGAGTGGTTGTAATTGTGGTGGATTGTCGGGTAAAATATAAGCAGTTGGAGCTGGTCGTGGAGCTATAGTTAAACTTTGTGTTGGGTTTGGTATTGAAATACTTGTATCGGAATATGGCGATAGACTTGTGTTAATGTTTATTAGTGGCGGTTGTGTTGAAGTATATGGGTTTGAAATTAGAGGAGTTTGATTTGTGTGTGAAATCGATTGTTCTATTCTAGATTGCCTCTCCATTTTTCTTGCCAATTTCAATTTCCTTTTTTTCTGCTTTTTTGACTCATGCGTATTAGATAATTGATGTAAATAATCTAAACTTTTATCTAACTCGGTGGCATCTACATCGCCCATCTGTTTCATTTCTTGTTGTTGTTGCATTTTTTCTTCTTTCTTCATTTTTTTATGTGTTTTAATTTTTTCAAGTAGACCTTTCTTTAAGTCGTTGTTTTGCTTTTTATGCAAGTCGTCTCTAATTTTTCGTTCGTTTCTCTCCCTTTTCTTTAATGTTTTTGAACCATTAATTTTGAAAAATGCTGGGTTGACTGATATTCTTTTAGTAGCCATTAAAGTATTATTTAATTATTATAACAAAATAATAATTAAATATAAACTAATATACGCAAAAATATACGCAAATATACGCAAATATACGCAAAAATATACGCAAATATACGCAAATATACGCAAATATACGCAAAAATATACGCAAATATACGCAAATATACGCAAATCATAATTTATTTACATGAATGTGATGAATGTCGAATTTTTAATAAATTTTGTTAAATATACATATTTTGCATGAAATGTCTTGAATCTTCTCCCCGCGACTTCACTTCTCCATTTTTTAAATATAATTTAAAACCGTTTTCCATGTCTTTAATAGTTATCTTTCTTTTGTCTGTTTCCGATAAACAAAATACTCGTCTGCTATGTGATATTTTCACTTTTGACAACAAAGTTTCCATATCTCTCCCGAAATATTTAAAATAGGCCTTGTTTTTCTCAAACCATGATGATGAAATTTTGTTTATTTCCCATCCACAATCTTTTACTTTTTTATTGAAAATAAGCTGCAACTCTTTTGAATTATAATCATCAATCTTAAAGCGCCATATAAATCGCGAATCCAATCCTTGATTATAAGAAAAAAAACATTTATTTAAATCTTCTTCATATCCAGCAATAATCACCATTAATTCATGTTTATGATTGCTTAATGCTTCACATAGTGTATCTATACATTCTTTGGCAAACGAATCTTTTTGTTCTTTATTACCCAGAGCATATGCTTCGTCAATAAACAAAACCCCTCCAATCGCACTTTTTATCATTTCTTTTGTTTTCAAAGCGGTTTGCCCTAAATATCCCGCAATTAAATCTGATCTTGTTACCTTTTTAAATACATTATTTTTCAATATACCCAACTTAGAATAAATCGCACCAATAATATGTGCTGTTTCCGTTTTACCGGTTCCGGGTGGTCCATATATCACTGTATGCATAAATTCGTTGTTTACATTTTGATTTTCACGCACATGTAGTTTTTGTATAAAATATATGATTTGGTCTAAAATGTTTTCTTTTAACGCATGCATTCCTATCATATCATTTAAACACACCAAATCAGGTTTAATTAAATGTATAACTTCCATATCAATATTGTATTCTACTTCGGGAGACATTGGATATTTTTCAGTTAATTGTATCAAATCTCCAATATTGTTTAATATTACATCAATGTTTACTTTCTTTTTTTCAATGTAAATTTGCTTAGGAATCGGTGTATTTAATATATCGACTGGGATGTCAGTTAGTAAACCGGATGGTGAGTTAGTGTTTTTGTAAATATGCTTTTTAAATAAAAGATTATCATATGATTGGTCAATATCCAATACAACGCGGGAAATATTTTTTGCTTTTTTATAATGAAACTTATTAGAACGGTTGTTTGTATTTAAATAATCCGAAAAATGTTTTTTACGATATACTTTTTTGTTATTCATAGTTGGTTTACTATGTTTAGTTTTATTATCTTTTAACTGGTTAAAATTATAATCATCGTAAACTGTGGGATCTATGTCTTTTATCATAAGATGATTATAAGATTTGTCAATGTTTAAGGATTTTTTAGATGCAAATTTTAATATTTCATCAAACTCACAGCATAAGTCATCTATTAATTGGTCGATTGTTTTATCAGCGGGTGTATGTAAATGATTGGTTTTAAAATCAAAAACATTATTTGAATTATCAAAAACATTATTTGAATTATCAAAAACATTATTTGAATTATCAAAAATATTGTGAAAATTGTTAGACAGATCTATAATATCCTTATTAATATTACTGTTTATTGTATGTATATGTGATTTATTTGATGGTTTTCTATTTGCTGGATTCATATATATAGCGATATAGAATAATCAACCCAGAAAAATTAATTAAAAATAAAATTGATATGTAATTATTCATTATGGTTGGTATGATAAATGAGTGTAGATACAAATACAAATAAAGCAAATACAAATAAAGCAAATACAAATAAAGCAAATACAAATAAAGCAAATACAAATACAACACACAACATGAGTGTGAAAATTGACGATATGGATGAAGTCAACGAAATGAATTGGAATGTAATTGGAAGTTATTTTAAAAACGATCATTTGGGAAAGTTGGTAAGACATCAGTTAGAATCATACAATCATTTTATAGACGAAGACATGGTGAATACAATTAATATGTTTAACCCTGTTGTTATTCGTTCGGAAAACGACAAAGATATTTTATCTGGGTTGTATAAGTTGGAGATCACTGTTAATTTTACGAATTTTCAAATGTATCGACCGGAAATACATGAAAATAACGGGGCTACAAAAATCATGTTTCCACAAGAAGCAAGACTACGAAATTTCACATATGCTTCTACTTTAACTTTGGATTTAAATATCGAAATTAAAGTAAGATATGGTGAAAACTTGCAACAAGTTGAAACGCATTTTAAAAAGTTGTCAAAAATTCACATTGGAAAGATGCCAATCATGTTGAAATCTAAAATATGCGTATTAAATCAATACAAACATCTACACACAGATCAATTAGGTGAATGTCGGTTCGACACCGGTGGATATTTCATTATTAGTGGCTCCGAAAAAACTGTTTTGGCACAGGAACGCGCTTGTGAAAATAAGGTAATGTGCTTCAATACCAAAAAAAATAATAACAAATGGTCTTGGGTGGCCGAAATAAAATCAGTACCAAAAGATAAATGCATTTCCCCAAAACAAATAAATATGATGATAAGTTCAAAAAGCAATGGCAACGGTCATACAATGTATATACAGATACCAAGAATTAAGCAAGCAATTCCGTTGTTTATATTGTTTAGGGCACTTGGGGTGTCGTCAGATAAGGAAATATGTAAGTATATACTATTAAATATTGAAGAAGGACAGAAAAGCAACATAATATACGCATTAAAAGCATCTGTTATGGAGTCAATCAACTATATGTCAAAAGAAGATTGTATTAAATATATTGTAAACTATGCGATGTTTACTCCTATCAATATGGAAAAAGAGCAAGGATATAAAATGAAGTATGATTTCACAATAAATGTGCTGGAAAATGACTTATTTCCTCATTGTGATACTTTTAAGCAAAAAGTATACTTTCTTGGATATATGACCAATAAATTACTGCAAACTTCATTAGGTTGGCGATTGCCAAGTGACAGAGATTCATATCAAAACAAGCGACTTGATTTACCTGGTGTGCTATTAAACAATTTATTTAGGAACTATTTCAATAAATTGGTGAAAGACATGACAAAGCAAATCATTCGCGAAATAAACAACGGTTCTTGGAAATCGACGTTTAATTATACCAACATAATTAACAGCACAAATGTGTATAAGATAATCAAATCAACTACAATTGAAAATGGTATTAAAAGAGCGTTGGCTACTGGTGATTTTGGTATCAAAAATACAAATTCCAATAAAAGTGGTGTTGCTCAAGTATTAAGTCGTTTAACATATATATCATCACTAAGTCATTTGCGACGAGTCAATACTCCCATAGACAAAAGTGGTAAATTGATTCCTCCCAGAAAATTACACAATACACAATGGGGGTTTATTTGTTTAGCAGAAAGTCCAGAAGGTGCTGGTGTAGGGGTTGTGAAAAACCTGGGTTATATGACACATATTACAACTCGTTCAAATATTGATACAATCTATAATATATTAACGGATAAATATGTGCCTATTGAAACATTATCACCCGATGATTTATACGGACAAGTTAAACTTATTGTAAATGGTAATTGGATTGGTATAATTGAACGTGACAAAGTATTAGATACATATGAGTATTTAAAACGGTGTAAATACGGTGGTAAAATAAACATATTTACTAGTGTTGTGTTTAATTATAAAGACAAGGAAATCATCATCTGCAATGATGCTGGTCGATTAACTCGCCCGGTGTATAAAATACGAAATGGAGAAACATTAATCACCGATGAGTTATATAAAAACATTAAAAACAAAACCGTTGATTGGAATGACTTGCTTGTAAATGGAGAGTATGGCGAATCGATTATTGAATATATTGATCCCGAAGAACAAAATTCCAGTTATTTGGCAACAAATCAAAATAAATTATCTAGTTCGGAAACGCATACACATTGTGAGATACACAGCAGTAGTATATTTGGGTTATTGGCGAGTTGCATCCCTTTTCCCGAACACAATCAATCACCAAGAAATACATATCAATGTGCTCAAGGAAAACAAGCGATGGGAATGTATGTATCTAATTTTCGAACAAGAATGGATAAAACTGCATACGTTCAAACATATACAACGCGTCCATTGGTAGATACTCGTATCATGAATATTATGAATTTACACAAAATTCCATCTGGTTGTATGATTATAGTTGCGATTGGTGTATATGGCGGGTATAATCAAGAGGATAGTATCATATTTAATAAAAGTAGTTTAGACAGAGGGTTGTTTTCAGCAACATTGTATCATACTGAAAAAGATGAAGACAAGAAAATACAAGGAGATGAAGAAATCCGATGCAAGGCCGATAAAACAAAAACAAAAGGCATGAAGTTTGCTAATTATGACAAACTAAACAATCAAGGAGTGGTTCCAGAAAATACTTTGTTAGAAAATAGGGATATTATTATTGGAAAAGTGGTTCCTATTAAAGAAAACAGAAATGACCATACAAAGTTAATAAAATATAGAGATCAAAGCAAGGTTTTTAGAACAAAAGAAAGTACATATGTGGATAAAAATTATATAAATAGAAATGGAGATGGATATACATTTGCAAAGATAAGAACAAGAACATATCGTATTCCAACAATAGGCGATAAGTTTAGTAGTAGACACGGACAGAAGGGCACTATAGGATTGATTCTGCCACCAGAATCGATGCCAACCACCGCAAATGGGTTAACTCCAGATATTATAATTAACCCCCATTGTATTCCAAGTCGGATGACAATCGGTCAATTAAAAGAAACAGTGATGGGTAAGGTGTTATTACAATTGGGATTGTTTGGTGATGGAACCAGCTTTAACGAACACAACGTTGTTGATATATGTAAAGAATTACAAGAGTTGGGATATGAAAGACATGGTAATGAAATCTTATATAATGGAATGACTGGCGAACAGTTAGAAACAAGTATCTTTGTTGGACCTGTGTTTTATCAACGATTAAAGCATATGGTAAATGATAAAAATCATAGTAGAAGTATAGGTCCTATGGTAGTATTGACGCGTCAGCCAGCCGAAGGTAGAGCCAGAGACGGTGGATTGAGATTTGGTGAAATGGAGAGAGATTGTATGATTAGTCATGGTGCTTCTGCTTTTACAAGAGATAGAATATATAATGCAAGTGATAAGTTTCAAGTTCATATTTGCAACAAGTGTGGATTGATTGCTGTGTTTAATAAAGATAAAAACATATTTAATTGTAATACTTGTGAAAATAAAGTGGATTTTAAAAGGGTACTATTGCCATATTCTTGTAAATTGTTGTTTCAAGAGTTGATAACGATGAACATCGCACCAAGACTTATTGCTGAATAAGTAATACAATAAATAACAAACAAACTATAAAATAACAAATTTCTATTTTTAATCAACAGTATAACCTATTTAGAAATTTTTTATTTCTATTTATTAGATATGCAAAGAAATTATTTTAAAGATAGACATTCATTTAATAAAAGATTCGAAGAATCGCATCGAATTATGGGTAAATATAAAACAAAAAAGCCGATTATAGTAGAAAAGAAAAAATATCAAAAAGATATTCCAGATATAGACAGAACCAAGTATTTAGTGCCTGATGAGTTGACGATGGCTGAATTTATGTATATAATTAGAAAAAGAATACAACTCAGTCCAGACAAATCCATTTATTTGTTTGTGGGAGACGGCGATCTAGTTCCAAGTAGTTTAACTATCGGACAAGTATATTGTCAATCAAAAGATGTAGACGGATTTTTATATATAAAATATTGTGGCGAATCTACATTTGGATAATTTAGACAAAAACCATTAACATAACTTCATTATAATTATTATATTTATTGCGTGTATTCTCATTCCTTTTCTCATTCTTTTTCTCATTCTTTTTCTCATTCCTTTTCTCATTCTTTTTCTCATTCCTTTTCTCATTCTTTTTCTCATTCTTTTTCTCATTCTTTTTCTCATTCTTTTTATATATTATTATAGTATATAATGAGTCAACTTAGCAAGGTAATTAATTCGTATACAACTAAAGGACCCACTAACGATGGTTCAAGTCGAGTAGCAATGATGAAACATGTTCAAAGAAGAATTGGACAATATGTAGATGCAGAAAGTAAAACCTCAACTTTATTTGGTCACAAGACGGGTAGCAATATTCAAAATGTCGGTTCCAATAGTGGTGACAGTAGCCAACGCACTTATTTCAATATGACATTTAGCGGACTATCTGTAAAACAGAAATAAATACAACAAACTTATAACATCAACTGGTTATGACTAGTAGATAAAATATATAATAAATATATAATAAATATATTGATATTATATATATGAATAAATTTATTGCAGAATTTCTAGGAACTCTTAGTTTAGTGTTTGTTATTTTAGCAACAGGTCAACCAATCGCAATCGGTCTTGCTCTTGCTCTTATTATTATGGTTATTGGCGGTATATCGGGTGGACATGTAAACCCAGCGGTATCATTTGCAATGTATTTAATTGGAAAACTATCACAAGAAGATTTAATGCCATATATTATTGCTCAAGTCGCGGGTGGATTAGTAGCACTGCAACTTCACAAAAGTGTATAATATTCTATAATATGTTATAATTATACCATTATAACACACATACACATACACATACACATACACATACCCGTCGTTTAAATAATAAAATTAACATATATTATTAAAATAATACATGTTAATTATTGTGGCGGCATCTATTTTAATATTAAATGCCATATTTTGGGGATTACTACCTGTAAGCAAGCATTCCCCTCATCAGTTGTTATTGGACCTTTTAAAGATTGATTATAAACCAGATGTTTATTTTCATTTAATTATAGGAACTACATTTTATGTATCTGCAGTTATATTAATACATCGTAGTGATATGTTATTTCCTAATGAGACGATATGCGACATAAGAGGCCAATAGTGATATAGAAATCGAATACGATAAATCTATTTTATTATTCATTATATATTTAGTTATACTATCTTCACTTTGATTTATTTTTTTAAATGCGTCAATATTTTCAAACGATTCTCGCATTTTTTTTATTTTTTCATATTCACTTTTTGAAATAGGTTTATTAGATTCTCCTTCTGTAACAGGGCAAATAGATTTAGGGCATTTAATACATTGAGGAGTTCCTTCTGAAAACGCATTAAACATTGCCAGTGGATCTATTTTTCCGATTCCTTCCATCATACCAGGCACTAGTCCTTTTAACGAACTTTTACCACCTGTTAAAGAAGTCCCCCCAAATGAAACATTACCGGTTGGCACATTATTAATGTAAAGATATCTATCAACATCTCTCCCATCTAATTTACATTTAGCTAATGTTTTTAAGAAATATTGATTTCCCAATTTACCTTTAACTGCTCTGCCTTGTCCGGATACAAGAACATTTGTGTATTCTATAAGACCAGCAATATCATATGTTAATGCGGACATACTGGCGCCAGAAGTAACGCCTAATTCACCTGGTGTTTTTATCTTTCCAGCATAATTAAAGTCTTTTCCTAATAAAGTTATATCTGATTTATTGGAATCTTTTTTTAAATTATCTTGCTCTTCTTTAACAACATCTCCTATAAAACCTTCCTTTTTTTTATTATATTTATTTGTTTGTAATCTCATTTATATAATAACAATATAAAATTATATTACTAGTTTAATTAATGAATAATAACAAACACAATTTTACAAATAAATATCATAAGTTAAATAACAACGAAATAGAAATCAACGAAATAGAAATCAACGAAATAGAAATCAACGAAATAGAAATCAACGAAATAGTAAATGAAATAATAAATGATATTGAAAACAACAGCGATAGAATTGTCGCAAATAACAATAATATTAGTATAATTAATGGATTCAACGACGAAATTATTGAATGTAGAATATGTTTTGAAGAAGAAACAGATGATAATCCTTTTATTTATCCATGTATGTGTAGAGGAACCAGTAAATATGTTCATAAAACATGTTTAAATGAATGGAGAAATGGAAACGTTCATCATCAAGCATATGATATATGCATGGAATGTCGTTATAGATATAAATATAGTAATTTATATCCATCTGAATATAGTTCAATTATAAACTTGGAAATTGGATTTATATTATTAGCTACAAACTTAATACCGTTATGTTTAATATATCCTGTCGCTCAATATAATAAAATGACTAATAATTCATTTATAAAAATATATGCGGACGACAAAAGTTCTATATTTTACTATATGTCATACCCTCCTGATATAATTGATATTAATAATTACGAAACCTGTTATAATTTGCTTTTATTTAATCAATCATTACTTTTGTTTATTGGTTATCTAATTTATGTTTGCAAAAAAGTGCATAGAAAAAAAGAGTATTTTAAATACTTACGAAAAGGCACCGTTAGTATTGTGGTGTATTTATTTAAATTTATAATTTTATTAAACACTGTAGGAATTTCTTATGGTTGGTTTACTTTTTACACTATTTTTTCTATATTATTTATACCACTCGAGCCATTTATATACTTATTATCAATTAAACAACATAATGATATTATTTTTATGATAGAACATTTAGACAACGAATATGAGTTGAGAAATTATGAATCAGATGAAGACGAACAATTAGACATCGTATAATTGTAATTATTTAAAAATTTATATTATTTGCTTTTGATTGCTGCTTGTCTACATCTCCTTTTGCTTTATCCGATACTTGCTTTAAACTATCAACATTTTCCTTATTTTTTTTCTTATTTTCATTAATAGTTGTTTCTAAATCACGAATCTTATTTTTGATTGCGGCGTTTTCCTTTCTTAAATTACTTATTTTAATTTTTTGTTTATACAACTCATCTTTCTCACCTTGACTACACTCATCCATACCTTCTTGCAATTTTGTTGTTATAGTTTGTATTTTCGAGCGTATTGGGTATAACATTTTAAATATTGAAATATCAAGTAACCTACTTATCAAAAGAAGTAACAACAAAAATATTAATAAATAAACTATATAATTGTTTAACATATATCTTATATAGGGAAAATATTTTTAACATGCTTCTGGATGTTTAGCACATGCTTCACTATTATCAATTCCTCTTCCTTCGTTTGCATTTTTTATATTTCTTATACTTGTCTCTGTTTTTTTTATTCTCTTACTATTACCTTTACTAACACTAAATAAATTAGATATTTTTTTCAAAAGTTTTTTTGTAGTGTATTCCATATCACTTACTGATTTACGATTTTCCTCCATTTTTTGATTAAAACATACGCTTTTTTTAGATTGTTGATTTGGATTGCAAGTCATCGCTTCTATTTTTCTTTCTACAAAAGGAAGCAAATTATTTGTTAAACTATGATTGATAATAACAAAAATAAAAAATACAATTAATATAATTACTAAGTTCATATAAACTATATTTAGAAATATTTTCTACAATATAGTTTTTTGTTTTATAATGTGTTTGTTTTGCAATACACATTTCAGGTAGAATTAGTATAGAAATATTATATGATTATTACAGCAATAATAAAATGTGTATATTAAATATATACAATGTTAAAATATAAAGACATATCTTGCTGTTCGACCACTTCTAAATCCAAGGTAGAGACCATAAGTTTAATTCCAAATGATTCAGTATATCAAAACGCATGTCCTACAAAAAGTAGAACGAGGGTTGGAGTTATTAAATCCGGACAACAACCTAACAATAATCCATACTCATATTCTTATCGTGAACATTTAAAAAATAAACGATTTGCAACATATCATCAAAAATTGCCAAAAGATAAGTCATATATTAACGGCAACACATTAACAAGTAGCACGAGTGGAAATTGCGAATCTATTTGTAATAAAACACATTTTAATCCAAGTAATAAAAAGTTCGCTCAACAAGGCGCAGTTACAAGTGGTTCTAGATTGGAACGATTAAAGTTAGATACAATTAGTAACGCAAATACTTGTAGTAACGACCCTACTAAATGTGCGGGTGTATATGTTGGAGACAAACAAAGGTTTGTAGGATATAATGAAAATACAGATGTGGATTGTCCACAATACAAAGCAAAACATCGTTCGATAGGTGCTTATCCATATAAAAAAGGCTGCTATCGATTATAATTGTAATGTATCGTAAATTAAAATATTGTATTTATTTGCCTATTAAATTATAATTTATAATTATTAAATTATAATTTATAATTATTAAATTATAATTTATAAAGTATTATTATATATAAACATCATGCTAACTATTAATATTTTTAATAATAAATATGCTCCTAAAAATGAAAATCCTAACAAGATAGTGCAAAATAATAGTTCAATTAATAATACACGAACAAATTGTAATGCTACTCCATTTAGGATGCCATATAATCATGTTAGAAAGGTATCAAATTGTGGAAATTGCGACCCAAATGTAAAAGTCAGTAAAGACCCAATCGCTGCCGCTTCTGGAGATGGAACTTGTTTTTGTTATGACCCAACCATTAGAAATTATTTAAACAAAGATGGTATTGCACAACATAATTTTATTTTCAATCATTACAATGTTATGTATAAAAGGTCCAAAGTATATGAAAAAAATACACCATCAACTATATATGGCACAACTGATATATCACATGTATATCAATCTACTCCACCAGATACCGGTAATAATAATGTAGAACCATGTTCTAAATTAGTTTATAAGTTTTCAAATCATACAAATCAAAGATATGGCGCAACTAGTCAAAAATCTAGAATCGCCCGATTAAAATACAATAATACAACGGCGATGCAGTCACGATTTTATAGTTTCAAATGTAAAGAAAACTTTAAATGCTTGCAATCAAATGAAGCACCCCCTGTGAAGCTTGCAAATGATGTCGCTTGTTGTCACTAAAATAAATGGTAATAAAACAGTGTGTGATAAGGTTATAAAGTAAAAAAAGTTCCAAATCAACGGGAACGCTGTGTGTAAATTTATATAGTGTTTAGTGTAGATGACCCGCGGAAATAGGATTGTTTTTAGTAGTAGTTGCTGTATCGTTTGCATCGGGTATAAATCCGTAGTCTTTTAAAATTTGGATAGGCAATTTTGTGATATCGACAACGAATTTGGGAGTAGTAGGATAAAATGCTACTTTTGGAAGGGCGATTCCTAGTTCGCGTAATTTCGCCTGATATTCCGGTGTATGTTGGTCAATAGTTCCGTTTTTAACGAGTTTCATCTTAAATTTCCCGGCTCCGTCGGTATAGTCGGGCTTGATTTTAGGTATAAAATGTTTGTATGCTCTGTGATGACAAAATTGGTAGCATTTCTTACCGCTAGGCCATTCAAATCCACCCATGTTATAACATAGTCCTAGTAGGTCGCTTTCGTGATATGTTAGTCCTATATATTCAGCAGGTTGATAGGATGTCACCTTTGTGATTCTAGTATGATTAAATTGACTAACCGGGCTTAAGAATATGGATAGACTAGGAGAGTGAGAGATTTCGTGAGGATTTGATTCGCGCCACATAATAATGTGCGGTTGTTTGGTGCAGTCAATATTGATCATGTGTCGCCTTCTGGGGTAATGTTTGTGCATATATTCGGGTCCAATCATTGTGAATTCAGATCCGCCGTGCTTTTCATGATATTCCTTAAGCGGGTTAAGGTCGGCATCGCTCATATCCCAAAATCCAAAGCGCCTGATACCTGTTAATCCAACGATAGTTGCAATGTCGCCTGGAATAAGGCTTATGTTTCCAGTTTCGTCAACCTTAAACAGTTCGTGTGCTTCAATATGAAGGCTTTTTGGTTCGTTTTTAAATTTCGTGCATTTCCTTAGTCGATTTGGCAAATATTTAAGGTTGTCGCCATATAGTGTTTTCATCGTGTTCCTGAAAGTGGGATTGTTTTGAATTAAGGTATGTATCGGCGTGCCGTATTGATGCAACATGCCTTGTGCATCGTCGCCTGCCTTGCGCTTTTTGTATGTTTTAGGATTTAATTTTTCTTCCATCGTCGGCTCGACGACCTTAAATTCGTCTTTGAATATGGCGTTGGCGGTGTTATAGAACTTTGTATCCTTAATCGCATCATGAAGGAGAGTGTCATCACATTCTAATGCGATTACAGCAACGCCAAATTTATCAAGTGTTTTAAGGATGTCATCTGGGCTATGACACAATACTTTGTGGGTGGGGACTTCAATAGGCTCTTTGTTTTGCATTTTAGTAGTGTTTCGGTGTAGTTGTGAGTAGTGGTGAATTATCAATTGTGGTTAAGATTCGCTGTGTGAGTGTGGTTCGTATTGCTTCGATACTGGTTGAACTTTTAAATCAATTTATGATTTGTAATTTGTGATTCGCGATTCATAATTCATAAATTGATTTAAAAGTACAACCAATGCTGAAGCAATAAATTAAGTCTATTGTAGTTAACAACAAATCAACTACATTATGTTATCATTTAAAAACATCAAAAACACCCCCACAACCTTTGAAAAATTGTATGCCGATGCGTTTGATTATGGGTTCTCATCAAATGATACCGAATCCGAGTTTTGTTTTCAATCGCATAAAATTAGTCGCGTGCTTGATAAAAAAAGCAAAATTCTGCAATGCAACTTAACAATCGATGTCAATAGCGTGTTATATGGTAGAAAACATAGTTTAAACAAACTAGAAGTAGATTACATTGAAGACGAAGTAGTAAGAAAAAAAACAACTACAAGCGCCTATTCATCTAATTTCAACGATTATGTGTCTGACGCGATGGATGAAAACAAAATTGTCGCGGTTTCGTTAGATGTTGAAAACTATTCATATTGCACTGAAGAAAAAGAATATTCCAGTCATGCTATTTTGATGATTTTACTGCCTACCACGCAAAATTCAAAGAAAAAGAAGCACTATAAAGCGGTATGTTTTAACTCACATGGAGGCGCGTTGGAACTAACTGTAACACATAGTAAAAAGGTAAAGGGAGGGGTTAAAGAAACATCCCTTGCTGAACCACTTGATTTTATCATTGTAAAAAAATTGATTTCGTCGTTTGAAATGTATTGTAATAAAAACAAAATAACAAATCAAACAATTGAATATAATTCGACCGCGGCGCACAATTATCAAGGAGTAAATCTTCAAGTATATGACGATCATGGATGCTGCTTTATTTATCCAATACTATTTAGTTTAGTGTTTTACTTACAAGCCAAACCAACTCGTAAGAAAAACACCAGTAGTTCAATTGCGATGATAGAAAACGGGGAAATAGACTTATTTGTATACAAGTGTTTGGCTGAAATAGATGAACGCATACATAAACATATTGAGGCTTATAATAATAGCGAAGATTGCGACTTAGATGATTTAGAAGACATGGTAGACGAACATTTAGATATATGTAAAGATGACTTCATCAAATGTATGATGACAAAAGTGTTTCAGTTTGTACGACAGCCGTTTTGGGAGAGAAAGTAATTACTAGTTTAATACATTAAAATACAAAGATTATTATCTTTTTTTTTGTTAAATAGAAATGGAAGGGCTACAAAGTAAAACAAATAAACAAGCGGGTAGTAAACAGGATAAATCATTTAAAACAACCATTAGTTGTTCTGAAAGTATGTGCGATGAAAACGGACAAGTCATTCCCAATGGAAATTATTACTTTACAGTTACAGAGCACGACGATACTTACTGTAAAGGTTCATTAACATCAAAGGGAGAGTATGGAGATTTTGTATTTAAAAACATCGATGTTATAAAAATGATGTCAATAGCGCAGTCAAGACTGGCAAGACGTGCTGGGTTGGTGGAAAATGGAATGCCAAATTATCAATCCCCACCTATCTCTCCCGAAAATCACCAACTAAAACAATTAAATCAAGAAGATGTGGTATATAATTATTTTTATACACCCGATCAATGTTCTATTTGTTTAAACATGATATCACAAGAAAAAAAACGATTAAATTGCGATCACAGCTTTCATAATAATTGTATATTAAAATGGTTGACACATGATAATAGGTGTCCTATATGTAGAAAAATAGAACCATTGCAAGAAAAAACAACACCGAGACAGCAAGAACATACACATCTACCCAACAGTGTTTATAGACATCGCATGTCATCTTATTCACATCCAACTCAACAAACTACAAATACAAATACAAATACAAATACAACCGGGCAAAATTTGCCCAACATCAATTTAAGACGACGCTATAATAATTACATCGTACCTTTAAATAATTATGTAGATCCAAACGCACCGTATCGCGTTCATAAATAATCACAATATTTAGCATTTTGTGGTAATAAATAAAATCATAAATAAAAAACTAGTCAATTTATATATTTTATTAATACATATAAAATATATAATACAACATACAGAATGAAGTTATTTAATAATATAAATACACAACACATTAAAAAGGCATTATTTATACTGGTAGTATACATTATTTACATAGGGTTATTTAATGGGTATAATCCATATTTACCATCTCTCCCTTTTTATCCAAATAATGAAATGGAATTGCTTGAAGTAGAAAAAGCAGTTGCGAATAGAACACCAAACGATGTTGCGTTTTTTCATAAAACAAATAAATCAGTGGTGGAAGCATTTGTGCATCATGTACCGGAGACTCGCGAACAACTTACAATAATAGAAACAAAACAAAATCATATCATATTATTTTTTAAATATATTATCAATCGAAGAAGACCCTATCAATTAAACCCTGATTTAAATATTATAAATATAAATACAGCACAAACACCTGCTTTTCCAGCCGGACACGCATATCAAGCTCAACTATTAGCAAAAACACTTTCAAAAAGATATCCAGAAAAAACACAGTTATTATATGATATTGCTTTACAATGTGATTATTGTAGAATTAAAGCGGGAATTCATTACCCATCGGATGGTGAATTCGCAAGAAAATTAGTAGAATGGTTTAACTAATCACTCCATTTTATATGATTTACATTTTTACAATAGTTTTTATATAATTCGGATTCGTTTCTAGCACTTTTACATTGACTTTTATAATATTGAGTTTCCTTTTTTACAACACTTACTCTATGTTTTAATTGTTCTACTTTAGTTAGTAGCTTTTCAATCAAAATATTTTGCTGTTGAATAATTTCAATATGCGATTTTAAGTTAGGGTTTGTAATGTTTTCCATTAATAATATTATTAGTAAATTACTATTTAATATTATTATTTTCAGCTTTTATTTGTTAAAAAAATGTTAGTATATGCGTAGTTATTATTATATGGTATTCTATGTTCAATACACCATGTCATACATTTTTTTATATTGTGATTTTTCATAATTTCCACCTTGTCTTTTGATTTATCCTTGTAATAAATCAGTTTAATAGTATTTAAAATGTTGTCGATTTGCTGTTGAGTAAATATTGTGTTTATTTCATTTAACTTACTAATATAATATGTATTTAACTCAACATTTAATATATTTGTTATTTCATATTTATCAAAATCAATGGTATCTAATACATGCAGTATATCATGAAATCGATTGTATATAGAAGATGTATCACTAAATTTAAAATATTTACATACCAAATATTTCTCACTATTAGCATGACGACTTGTATTTGGTTTAACTATATACACCTTTTTATAAAAGCAATTCAATAAGTATATTAATTGAGATGTGCTTTTAAGAAATATGTCGAATATTTTCAAAATAAACACACCGTTATATTTCTGCATAACTATCGCATACGCAACTTGTGTAAAAAGAAGACGGAACGCGTTGTTTTCTTGTTTGTTGAAATCACCTGAAAAATCAAACCCACCATCTCCAGTAATTATATTCATATCGTTTTTATACATTTCCGCCATGTATTTATAATTTGCAACACTATATAAATTACCTGTATTGGTAGCGCCGTTTTCAATTACAATATTTTTATATTTTTTAAATAAGTGTTCGCTTTTTTTCCAACCGGGTATATTATGGTCTCCGTCATTTATTAATGTAGTGCCATAATATGTATCACATGGATTTCGTCGCATATATGCGGTTGCTTCAATAAATCCACCCGGACCTTCTGCCAAATGAAAACTTTTTAAACTACTATAGCTACTTAATATATTAAAATGTTTGTATATCTCGATTAATTTATAAAACGCACGAGATACAGGCTTTTCCTTGGCAACTGAATAATTTGCAAATGGTAAAGAACTATGTATAAATTCATATGGATTTGTATATCGTTTCATAATGTCCCAATCTTTATAATTGTCATCAATTAGTTTTTTTGAATTATTTAAATATTTATGTAACGACTTGCTTAAATAAATGGGAAACGATGTTTCATTATTTTCAGCACTATTTATAAATTTTATCTTAATATCACTGGACTTTAAAATGTGGTTACAATCGGGTAATAAATAATATAACATATATGTATTCTATATTATTTATTAGTGTAATTTTATATTAGTTTATCTTATTTTATATTTTTTATCTTATTTTATATTTTTTATCTTATTTTATATTTTTTATCTTATTTTATATTTTTTATCTTATTTTATATTCTTTACAATATTTTTAATATAAAAATGAGATTATATTATGTGTATGTTATATTAATAATTTATTGTTAATTATTGTTAATTATTTTAATTATTGTTAATTATTTTAATTATTGTTAATTATTTTAATTATTTTAATTTTATCTTGCGTTTGAGCTTTACCACCCCGCGCTTAACTACCTTTAATTCTGCCTTCATTTTTCTTAATTTTTGCTGACTTTGTATAGATACATCATTTGCCTTTTCCATTTGTATTTTAAATACATTACTAGCATCTACATTTCGCACCTTTTTAAATATAAAGTAATTGTTTAAGAACGATACCTTTTTTTCATAATCACTCATTTCTAGTGCTGTACCTATTTTTTTAACATGTAACTTTTTTTTATCTACATGATTTTGCATTTTAGCAAATAACCGTTGAAACGAGTCAATACCAGTAAATACACCAAATTCTTTACATTCTGTAGGTCCAATTACTTCAAATCCATATAATTGTAATACTTCTTTAAAATAATCAAAGTTCACCAGATATTCTGGAAACATTTTATTAATGGATTCTTGATATACATCGACTCTTAATCCAACGCCATTCATATCGGATGGAAAAGTTTCATTGGCATACATTTTTTTTATTTCCCATACTTTTTCACCTTCTTCAACTATAAACTCGCTTTCTTGATAGGATTTACCTTGTAACATATTAAATACTTTTCTACCATCATAACAAGTTCCTACGAAATACCCGTTTATCTTACAATTTTCAGATATATTTCTAAGATACTCATTTAATATTTCAATATTTTCAAAGAAGTAATGGGTTGAAAACATATTAGATACTATATCAAATCCATCACGACCAATACCGTGGTTTTGATATGCTACTTTACCCAATATACCTTGATCTTTACTACCTTGTCCTACAACTGCCTTCATTAATAATTTACTTTTTGCGTCTATCACACCATCTCCGTTGCGCAAGTTCATACCACTATTGCCATTAATAAACAAACATGTCGGTGCATTTTTATACTTGCCTTTATATGTTAAATATCGGGCACAAGCACCATCTTTTCTATTTTCTAGATTCATCTTCGACAAATCAATACCTAACACAAAGTTTAAATTGCCTTGATGCCATTTATATAAATCACCACCTCTACCAACCGACATATCAATAAGCGTTTCTTTGTTTTTACAAGCATTTGTTAATAACAAGTATTTTACATATTTATTGTGAAAATCACGCAAACCTTGTGTGGTAGTTGTTTTATTGGTTTGTTTATAATACACTTCATTATTTTCCAAATCAAATTCTCCTTCACCACTCATCATTTTCTGCGTAATAGGATTATGAATGGATTTCCATACGCCATTCGCTACATGATATGCGTTTCCATAATTAGGATTACCGCTTCGATAATCTGCTGTTTTATCGTGTCTAACTCGAATAGGCACCCATTGAGCATACTTATCATTTTCTTTCACATATTTAAATTCTACTATGGTTTTGTCTTCAAATGTTTCGCTTTTATCTTCAATAAACATTTCTCCACTAACAAGTGGTATATTACATAAGTGAACATCGAAATCCGGACTGGGTTCTGTAGGAAAGAATGGAACGGGCTTATAAGTTTCTTCATCATATCGAATTGGTTCTGGATAATTACCATCGATTACATCTTGACATGGATTTACAAACCCATGCTGACTAATATTAAACCCAACTCTTAATTCGATTGTTTTATATTGCATTATACTTGTGCCAGAAGTCATATTATTTCCATCTTGAAACAAATGATTTATGTTGTCTTTACCTGTTTCTGTTTTTTTGGTAATAACCAAGAAATCAACGGTATTGAATTCAGGTGGTTTCCATTTAAAACTATGTTTCCATGTTTTTTTGTGCTCTAATACTCCTAACTTACTGCTGCCAACTGATTTATCAATTGGAGTAAATATAAGACCGTCTGTTTCATACTCAAACATAGTTCCATTTTCCATACCCAATAACAACTTTTTACATGATTGAAATATACTTATGGATTTGTTTTTATCATAAATATTTGAATAAAAGGTTTTTGCTTTTATTTTCATAGACGGCGTTTTGTCTTTTATAATTGACAATATATCCATTTTTTTTACAACCTCTTTTAATAACCTTAATCTTGAAATTCCTTTATCATATTTCGTATCATCAAATATAAGATTATCTATGTATTCAAGTGGATAATACCTTACATCTTCTTTATTTTTAAAGTAAATATCAAAACACATATACAAATTTAAGAAGTGTCCATGTTTATCATGTACAACATGTTCGCCATCCAATACACTATTGTAATACGCATTATCTTTTGTTAATAACCCTGTAAATTGAATATTCATATTGATGTCAATCATATATATTTTTCCTTTTTGCCCAATATACAACAGTTTTCTGATACCATCCGCCTTATCAGTTACCGTATAAGGCGTATGGATATTAGGAATGTTTAAATCGGTTATGTTTGGTGCTGCGTTTTCCATTTCCAATGTTATTGAAGAAGGACCAATGAAATTTTTTCTATTTTTTCTCATTTTATGACCTCTATTATCATTTGCAAACAACGACTCGTTTTTACTATTACCGGTCATTTTTACGAAATTATATAAAACGGCTTTTTGTTCCGTATAAGAGATCGGGAAATTGGTTTGTTGTAATCCAGATAAAACCAGTTTTATAACACTATTTAACTGTTTTTTTAAGTCTAAATGCGTCATTGATTTGGCATATGGGTTTACTAATTCGATTTCGATTTCATATTGTTCTTCGTTTTTAAAGACATGGGATTTTTGTATTGTAGATTCCGGTATGTATTTTCTATTTCTATAATCCCATTTTGAAGTTTTAACGATACTTAAGTCAAATTTAAGTGGATTACCGATTCCTTGTTTTTCAAATGTAAATCGTTTTATCAATCGGTATGTTTTTTTTGTGCTGTTCCAAGTATCTAACATTCGTCTAACTAAAGGATGTGAATAAGTCATTTTTGTTTCTGTTTTGTAATTTACACGAAATTCAAAATCCATACTGTCTAGCGGAGTAACTCTTTCGCCACCAGTCGTTTCTTTTGCTTTTTTTTGTATAAAAGTTATGTAAGGTTCCGGTATTTCTAAATTAAACACATTTTTTAAACAATATTTTTTGATATTCATTAATCCTTTTATTTCAGTTCTAATATTGGACGTCCGAAGTAGACCGGTTTGTTCATCTAAAAATTCATTTTGTATATTTAAATGATATTGGCCATTGGGAAATTGACATGCATAATTATTTAATTTAAGTTTTTTTATAACATTATCAAAATGCGTGCGCGTAATTTTATTTGAGCGATTTGTTCCAAAACGCAATTCTAACTCATCTGTTTGATCTTTTGATAGTGTATACTTTTTTAAATATTCAGTGAAACTGGTTGAAAAGGTTGGTTCGCTCATTAATATATATAAAATATATATAAATTTTAATATAAATTTGTTATTAAAATAATAATAATAAATTTATCATATCAATTTTACATACTCACATAACCATACAAATATACAACCATACAACCATACACCCATACAAATATACAACCATACACCCATACAAATATACAACCATACAACTACATAACGTGTTGTTTAATTTTTTCATATAATTCGTTTTTCGTATAACTTTTCTTTTCATTTTTCATTGTATCAATATTCATCAACTTACATATTTCTTTTATTTCCCCTACTTTATAACTACCAACCGCCCGTAACGGTTTAGTGATAGATTCGATGACCCATTTATTTTTTTTAAATGATTCTATGTTATCTTTGGTTATCTTTTCTTTAACATATAGCCCATACTTATTATTTCTTTTATTAATCATAATATATTCTGTATTGAAGTCGTCGATATATTCATAATACATATAGTTGTCAGTGTAAATAACATTATATTTATGCACCAAACAAATAAAAACAAACAAACCCAGTCCAATACCATCATCATCTAACAATGATTCCTCTAACTTAGTTCTATTTAATTTTAATGCTTTAAGTAGTAATTTATTACTTCTGATACAACTAACATATTCAAATTTCCGATTTGTTTCATAGTTATATAAATTATTTTTATTAATTTCATACTCTTGAACGCCATAATGATGTGAAATCCAACACCAAAACAAGGTATCTTTACATTCCAATGGTGGATAATAATAATCCGCTTTTCTTTTTGTTATTGTGACACTGGCTTCCGACTGGATTACAAGCGGCGGAGTCTCCACAATACATACATTATCAATTATATTTTTATTTGTTAGCGAATATTTATTAAGTTTCATCAATAAATCTTCTATATCGTGCTGCGATGTTACATTGGTATTGTGATGTTGTGTTTTATTCTGGTAGCGCTTATGTGAGTTGTACTGATTTGAATTGTACTGATTTGAATTGTATTTCTTATGGAAGTGTGTGTTTGATGGCATGTCGTGATAAATTATATATTGAAATGGGTTTATGTTGTTTTGTTAAAATATTCTTTTTCAAACCCTTCTTGTGCGGTTTCAATCGTAGATAATATTTTTTCTTGTTCATCTATGTATTTTAAATATTTTTCAATCTCATCTACCACACGATTTGGTAATTTATTTAAAGATAAAAAAATACCGTTGTTATTTTCTGAAAAATTAATGTCATGTTTAATAATTATTTCCAATATTTTTTCATGATGCTCTGAACTTTTAGTATCAATAACCTTTTTTAATTGTTTTAGTTTTTCCACCGAATACGTTACATTTTCAATTGGCGCGGATGTAGCCGTTTCTGCAATATTCATACTAATCATATAATCTTAAAAGTAAAAAAATGTTTATATTATTTTAATATTTACAATTATTTGTGATGATGTCTTTTAACGATATACAGCCTGGTTAACGATTTACCGTGTGTTTTAATTATTTTACATTTTTTTTTTTTTTCCTTTGTTTTTTTT
>Ga0222719_10001379_pt1 | contig 23690 bp, 39 predicted proteins | sample C33_34DmetaG_FD_165039 | JGI IMG/M metagenome (GOLD analysis project Ga0222719, IMG submission 165039) | Estuarine water microbial communities from San Francisco Bay, California, United States - C33_34D | ecosystem: Environmental > Aquatic > Marine > Unclassified | place: USA: California...
TCAATTTGATTTTCATGTGGCTTATGTTTTACAAACCTTTCTTCACAATGGTTGCAATAGCCCACTCCCAAATTTGTGTTGTAATCCAAGCACTTTGCATTTTGCTTTTTTCTTGATGGGCTGCAAACTGGGCAAGGTGTTGAATTTTTGCCGTTGGTATTTGTGCAGTCAAGGTCATAAACCATTTGCGCATTAATAGCATAAATCTGTTCCGTCATCATTAAAATACCTTAACCTTTCTTTTTGTTATGGAGTTTGTGCCTTTGGCAATAAACTGAATGGTGTTTGTTAGCTTTGATTTCCAATTAGTTATTTTTCTATTGTTGCCGTCTTTCCATCCATTTTCAACCCAGCTTTCAAATTTAAGCCTTAAAGCATATTCGTCAACGTTTGGTTCTTTGCTAATGGCATGATCTAAAAATTCAGAAAAGTCTGGAATACTATTTCCTTTATTTTCTATTAACTTTCTATTCTCTTTCTCTTTCTCTTTCTCTTTATATTCTAAAGGTGGGTTTAAAGCTGGGTTTTTGGGTTTTTTTGGTCTGCCCCCCTTTGCACCGTTTTCTCTTGCTACCACTGCCTTTGTTCGTCTTTTGTTAACTGAACTATGCGAATAACCCAAGTCGCTTTTGGTTAGGTGCTGGGTTATTTTTTCCCATTCGCTGGGTTTTATTTGGGTTAATAATCTTCTCTCAAATTGCTCTTTAGTTAAGGTAAAATAACCATCGTTTTGATACATAATAAATAGCATCTCTAAATAATAATATCTCTCAACAATATTAAGATCAAAATATGTATCTGATGTCCACCAATCTTTTGGGTAAAATGTAAATCCTAACTTGCTCATATTTTATTTGATTTTGAAAATAATTTGCTTGTTACTTCATTAGCTGCACTTAATACATCATTAATTAATTGCTGCCTTTCTATTTTGTCAACTTTCCATTCAATCACTACTTGGTTCGGCAAGCTACTTTCTTTTGGAACGTGAGGCAATTCATAATAATTTGAGAACAATACCCAATGATGTTTGCCTTCTCCATCATCGGCATAAGCCCTGATTCCAGTTTTGGTTTCTTCAATGTCTGCTTCGCTTGGTACATAAAAAACAAGTTTGCATTTATCGCTGCCAGTCAAAACGGCATTGCTCATAAGCTGCCAATAATACTTTTCTCCTTCTTTGTAAGTAGCCCTTAATTTATGTATATCGCCCTTGCATTCATAGGCAATAGCAAATCTTTCTAAATCACTTGGGCATTTAAGATCACCCACCATTTTTTCTTGTTTGTATATCATATCTGGCGTTCCCTTCCACAATGGGCAATCCGGATGCGTTAAGGTATCTGTTGGAGTAGGTGTTCCAAGTTCAATCTGAGCCATGTACCATTTTTCAAGTAACTTTCCCCAGATAGTTGGCCGACTATCTCCATAACTTGACATCGGGCAATTATATTGCAATTCCATGAATACTTTGTTAATATAAGAATCTCTGCTTACTAAATATTCTCCAGTTTTTTTGTGCCTTGCCACCAGCTTGTAAATTTCGCTGCTTGTAAATGCTCCAGCACGTTTAGTCAAAAAGTCTTTATCCATCTTGCTCGCCTTTCTTTAATCTAATATTGCGAACCAATTTAAAAAGAAGATCAAGATTTTTGCTTTCAATAGCTTTTTCAATAATTTCTTGGCTTACATTGCTCAACAACTCTATGTCCTTTTTTACTGCCTTTATTAAAACATTAGCATCATATTCGTGCTGCTCTGCACTTAATACTTCAACTTCCGTAAATTCATCTGGAGCATAAACATCTTGTGCTATGCCTAATTGGGCTGCACATTTTTTTAGCGCATCTGTCGCTGCTGCTTTAAGGTCATTACCTAAGCTAAGGGCTTCGCCATTATTACGCTTTTTCATTATCTTTTTGTTGCCGTATTGCGTTTTAACAATCTTTTGACCTCCAGTATTTACAGTCAAACGCCCTTTAACAATGGCCTCTCCATCCTGGATTATTTCGCTTACTATTTCAAAATCCCAAGCCCAACCAAACATCAAGTTTAAAACCTTTTGAACGTATGTACCTGAAACGTATTGCCAAGTGCCTCCACCTAAAGCTGGCCGAGTTTTAATGTGGTTTGATGGCGTTCTTTTAAGGAGGAATTTTGCTTGCTCTGCGTTGATTAAATTATTTTCAACCTTTGCCAAATCTTTGGCGTTTATCCTTGCTGGCTTATTATCGGTCAATGCGTTCTCCTTTCTCATTCACGTAGTACAAAACTGGTTCATCATCTCCACTTAAATTAAACCATCTTTCCGGATCAATCTCATGCTCGTCAAGTAAGAATTGCTTAATTTTTTCAGCAGATATTTTTACTCTTTCTGGATGCCTTTTGTTTTCGTAATCAATTCCAAATTCTTGTTCCTCAATTACGATGCTCAATTCAATAATGTCAATTTGTGGCTCTTCGTATTTTACATAGTAATCAAATTGTACTGCCAATTCAATTCCAAAGTCTATTTCTATTTTACAAAAGTATGTCATATCTTAAATGTTGTTTTTAATCAAAGCCTCTTGAATAGCATCTGTGATGGCATCATTTATGTCATCATAGCCAATTAACTCATCTATTTGTTCTCTTGAATTGATAGTTCCAAATGCAAACTTGACATTTGTTGTAAAACTAAAAATTGTAAAATGCCCTCCATAAGATAGGCGAGCAATTGTTTCTGCGACTTCCATCATTTTTTCGCTTGGTAGTCTGTTTATTTTGTCTAACTTCATATACCCCAAACGCCCCCCATAAACTTAATTATGGTAGGGCTGCTTGCTGGATATGAGAAATAATTATTTTATATCTAAATCAAACTTGGCTTTTTCTGCAATAATTTCCCAAGCACAACGTGCAATATCGTTTGAACTGTGTTTGATTTTTACGGCCAAAAGATAATCCAAGCTATCCTCTAAACTTTTTTCATGGTTTTCTGCAAATCTTTTTACATCGGCCACAAATTCATTAACTAAATACAAATGTCTGTTGACTGCCGTTCTTGCGTTTATTGTTTCTGTTCTATTCATATTTTTTTTAATTGTTAATTAAGTAGTTCAACTTGTTCTCTACTGGTGCCAATGTCTTGGTCGCCTTCACGCACTCTCCGTTTAAAATCACAAAATACAAATTGCGATTAAAACTAACCTCTATTAAATCTCCCATGTCATTAGTGAAATCTAAGTCACCATGCATTAACTCTTCTTTTTTTAATTTTACTATTCTATTCATACCCCAAACGCCCCCCATGAACTGAATCATGGTAGGGCTTTTCTGTGGGTTATTGTTTTTTTAAATTGCTTTTAAAATGTACGCCACTTGCAAGGCAATGTTTATTTTAAAGTACGGACTTTTAAAGGTTGCAGAATCTGTACCATATTTTTTCTGTCCTTCGATTCTTAATGATTCAATCATCATTTCTCTTAAATTGATTTTGGCGTGTAAATTTCTCATGTTTTTTGTGTTTGTTTCTTTAATCATACACAAATATAATATAAATCATGAGATATACCATAAAAGTTAACAAAAAAACTCATTTATTTTATGATGTGATTGAAATGTCATGTATTCGCTTGCTTTCTGCACTGGTTATATTGCCGTTTTTTATTTCGTTTTTAATGATCCTTTTCAACTTATCCTGAAATAGCTTTGTTCCTCGAATCATATTGCCATCGGTGTAACTGGCTTGGAATGGTTGGCCTATTACATTATTATCTCTATCTCTAAATCGCATTGTGCCTATGTAAACTTTTGTTCTATTCATTACAAAAAACTTAACTGCCCATCTGAATTAACTTGGATTGCTGGATGGCTTTCCTCATTCGTCAACTTCCTAAAATTAAAAACGTCACTAAACATTGGATTTTTTTTGACAAACAACCTTGCGTAATAGCTGACATAATTGTTGTTTATTTTAAAGTGATCATCGTTGCTGGTCAAAAATGTGTTCCAACGTATATGCTCAATTATTAACTTTGCACTTATTTTGGTTTTGCCCATCTTTATAGCCTTAATTGCTTCCATTGAGAAAGCTGCATAAATCTGTGGGTTTTCCTCGTGAAAAGTAGTAAACCTTTCTATTAAACTTTTTTCTTCATTATAATTCATTGTATTCTCCTTTTTCTTCTTCTATAATTTTATAAATAGGGTGTTTGTCCATAGCAACCAAATCAATGTCAACGTTTAATTCCTCAAGGTATATTTCGCATTCGTTAAAATCTCCAACGAACACAAAATATTCCTTGCCGTTAAGCACTTTGACTATGTTAAAATAAGAACAACTCATGCCACAAGCCTCCAACCCTTAACCAATTCTCCACGCTTGAGCTTCTTAACAAAATAATAAGGAATGTCCAAATATCTGGTGCATTCTATTTCTGTTGAAAACCTTAGTTTCTGCCCTTCTTTGGCAATGGCAATCGGATTGCGTTTTCGCTTAGGATGACTCTTTTTGTAGATCATTTGCTTGTTTAAATCAATAGTTAAAAAGGTAAGATCCAAAGACATTAAACTGCTGACATCTTTATTGGCATAAGCCATCGCATTTATATTTTCTCCATAGCCCCTATGTACTTGCAACGCAATATCTATTTTTTCAAGTAGTATTAATTCTTCCACGTATTGGTTTGGGAACTCATCCCATTTTCTTACCTCGCCATTAACGTGAATGACTGTTGAATGATCTCTGTTAAATGCTTGGCCAGTTGCTTTCAAAGTTGTTTTGCAATGCTTTTGATACGAATGGATTGCAGCTTGTCTGGCCCAAACTATCTCACGATTTCTTTTTTTACCTAAGATTTCAAAAGATGGAATCATTGTATTTTGATAAATGACTTTTAAAATTACATCTTTTATTTCGCTAAACTCGTTCATCTTGACTCTTTAAATAATTGTAAAACTTAATGTACCTTAACCAAACTTCATAAGATGGTTTCTTTTTTGGATAGCAAACGCTTGAATAAATTGGTTCGCCTTGTTTAATATTTCTTATCATTATGCAACAAATGTAAACAAAAAAGTTAAAATAAAAAGTATTTTTTTTACCACGTTATTTATATAGCTTTGCAAAATGCGTTTAAAAACACAACAAATAATTAGTATTTTAATTTTGATTTGCGCTTGTATGCTTTTCACATCAACGTTTTTTTGCAAAAAAGCCAAGCCAATTGAATACAAAAATGTTTACATTGAAAAGGAAAGCCAATGGAAAAAAATATATCAAGATGCCGAAATAAAACACTTAAAGCAAATGGATAGTTTAAATAGATTAACCATCAAACAAGTTGAAACTAAATACCAAACAATTGAAAAGTTTATTTTCGTTCACGATACAATTAGCTTAACTCCATTAGATACTTGCAAACAATCTTTGGTTTATTACTCTACCCAATTAAAGGGCAAAGAAAAACTCCTTGAAATCTGCAATGATATAAGCAAAGAAAAAAGCCTTGAACTGGATACCCTAAACCAAAACGCATTTGCTCTGGCCCAATCTAATGATCAACTCACAAAAAAACATCACAAGCAAATAAAACGAAAAAAGAGATGGCGCAAAATTGCCTTTGCTCTTGGCATTGCCTTAACCTATAACTTAAAAAAATGAAAAGTATATTTTTCGCCCTAATTGCCTTGACCTTTTTTGCAGCCAAAGAACCAGCAGCAAATCTGGCAATTGTAAAACCAAAGCCAAAAGTAAAAATAATATCTTGGAATGACTTTGTGAATGCCGTTATTTATGTTGAAAGCAAAGGCAATGACTTAGCCTATTGCGCAAAAGAAAAGGCTATTGGTTGCCTCCAGATAAGGCCAATAATGATTGCCGAGATAAATCGCATTCAAAAGAAAGTAACCTACAAACATTCTGATGCTTGGAATAGGGCAAAGTCAATAAAAATCTTTAATACAATAGCTAAAAAAGAAAGCTATGAAAAGATAGCAAGGAAATGGAATGGTGGCTTTTATGGAGATAATAAAACCAGCACTTTAAAATACTGGGAAAAAGTAAAAAAACGCCTTAGAATATATGAGTAAATCTTGCCACTTGGCCGTTCTCTTTGCTATGTAAAAAGCCTTCAATGGCCTTTGGGTTGTGTTGATACCCTTTTTTGTGATGCCAAGAATCTGTTCCACTTGGGCTGCGCAAACTTTCAATCGTAATTCCTTGAAAATCCTTGCTCGTTTTATGATGCACATGGTGGGTATAAACATACCGATGCTTTGTTTCTGACCACCATTGGGGAAATTCAACGGCCATAAGCAAAGGTAAATCACTCATCTTTGCGCCATCTCCATGTGTTGTTCCGATTAAATTAAGGCCATATTTGTACCCTTTTCTGTGGGCAATTGAGCAATCAAAAGTTATATTTTTGTTAAGCCTAAACCAGCTTTGTATGACATCGGCCAAGAAAAAACCACTTTGATAGTCATGGTTTGATGGGTTAAATGTAAAATGCACATCAGCTAATGGCAACAACATCTCCAAACAATCAATGTAAACTTGTTTTGCTTTAAGAAAGTTTGAGTACCACATTCCGTCAGTATCTTGGGGAGTTCCAGCACTTGTTTGTCTTTTTGGCGAATCTATGTGTAAGATGTCATTTCCCCCAATAAAAAGTATCTTGTCTATGTTATACCCTTGTGACTTGTTGATAATGCCTTGTACCCCCTCTAAAACTCTTTTTACGGCAATGTTTTCATTGTAATCCTCGCCAGTTTCAAAGGCCATGCAAAGTTTGCCAATGTGAACGTCAGCTGGATCAATAACCAACAAATGCCCATCCTTGATTTTATTCCTTTTTATCTTTGGGTATTTTGGCGCATACGCTTTTAAATCATCAATTAGTTTTTCACGTATAGTATCATAATTTACTGCGCCTTTGTAATCTGGGTTAGTAAAGAATAAGGATGTATCTTTTGTTTTAACCCAACCATGTTTTACGTTATTGTTTGGTATGCCAGCAGTTTCGCAATAGTCGTTAATCTTGCTTTTTAGCTGCAAGTATCTCTCTTTTATTGTAAGGCCACTCTTGCCAACTAATTGCCCCAGTCTATCATAATAGTCGCTTTTGCTTTCTTCCTCGTGTATTGGGTTATTTGTGAATAGTTCAAAATATTGTTGCTTAATATTATTTGACATTGTTTTTGTGCTTTAAGGTAACTGGTTTAAACTGGTTACAATTTTGGTTTTTATTTTCGCTTGTAGCTTCTTTGCTCAATGTCATTTGTTCGATTGAGCCAACCTTTTAAAAACCTTTTAAGCCTTGCATTATTTTCAGCAAGCCTATAGTATCTGCGCTTTCTTACTTCAGTTAGTTTTTCCAAGCTAACTAAGTACATTTTTTCTTTGGTCTTTCTTCCAATTATGCCATCAGGAACAACGCCAATCAGTTTTTGCATTATCTTAATTGTGCGCCTTGTTCCAAGATTGTAGCACATATCAAAGTACATAATTTGCGCCAATGGTTGCACCAAGTTGACATGCGCTGGCAAGTAATATTTACAAAAAGCAATGGCAGCAGCTTCATCGTAAACAGTATCTTTGAAATCTGCTAAATTATTAAAGTATTCCTTATTGTAATTAAACGCAATGCCGTAAATTGTCCAGCCACCTGAATCGCCTTTTAGTTTATGCAGCTTTGCGCCACCTTCCCAGATTAATGTGTGCTTAAAAATGTCACGTTTAAATCGTTCAAAGTTTTCTTTGTTGTACTTTGAATTTGCTTTGCGTATTGCCTTAGTTAACTTATTCATTTTTTGTTGTTTGGTTTTTAAAGAAGAATAAAACAATAATCATTACTATCTCCAGTAAGTCTTTTATATTGCCACCAATTAGCCTTTCAAATACTTCCTCGCTGACCTTGCCTTTTGCGAAGAAATAATTCAGTTGCACCATTTGGTAAATGTTTATGATTAAATAAGTAATGATAAAAACGCTACCAATCCAAGCCATAAATGATAGCTTGCTGCTGCCATCAATGCCTAAGAATTTAAGTAGTTTTCCCATTATTTATTGTTTGCCGTAAATATCCATTTTAGATATTTCCAATAGCTTCCTTTATGGTCTTTTTTTACTGTTTTGTGCGTTAAAGCCACCCAATATAGTACGGCTAAAATTGATGCAGTCGTTCCAAGATAGCCACTAAAATCTAAAGATGTCAAAATTGTTGGAATCACTAAAATGGGCAATGTTTCAATTGAATTAAGCATTTTTAGTTCCTTTCAAATGTGTTAAATAATGCCCCATCCCTTCGGTAAATGGGTTGACATTGCGCTTAATTAGGTGCTTGTATTTGTAGTAAAAATACCAAGCTAAATTTACGCCAATTAACCTTCTTTTTGCCTCTGACTTTTTAAACCCAGTTGCAAGCATTATGTGATAAAATATTTTGTTTGACTTCCATCCCCCACGCCCACTTATCCAGTGATAATCATGAAGAAAGCAAGAAATACAAGGGTGATCTTTATCTTGAACCAAAGTGCATCCATCATATTCTAATAAAGGATTCCAGCTTGTATCATTTAATGCTTCATCAACCATTTGATTAATAGTCAGGTTTAATTTATAGTGAAAGCATTGCTTTTTTAGCTGAGTTTCAAGTTCAATTATTGTCCAAAGTCTGTATGGTTGTTTCATATATCTAAAGTAAGTAATTCTGTTTTTATTTCAAGCCATAATGATTCTGGCATTTCGCTTATTGGGCATCCACCATTTTGTATCTCATTTCGCCAATCACTTGTTGCAAATTGCACGAAATCTTCAATCTCTTTTTTCCACGCATGGAACAAATCATATACATAAGGTTGAGCTTCCTCATCAGCCGTTTCAATCTGAATATCAACAATGTTTTGCCGTTGGTTTATTTCAAATCTTCTTAACTCCACCTTGTTTAATTTAATTAGATTTTGAATAATTACATCTGGGCTTCCTAAAAACTTGTATTTCTCTGTAATGATTGCGCCATAGTCAACCAGTTGCAATTCTTGTGTTTTGGTGCAAACCAAAATATCAGGAATCACTCCAGTAGGTTCAATATTTAAGTAAAATTCTCCTAATTTGTAATGGCCATTTTTGTAGTCTAAAATTATATTTTCATAGGCATTGTTTGTTTCCTTTAAAATATTCAAAGGGTTCTGGCCTTGCTTGCTTATATCGGTGTATTCAATTAAATATATCATGGAGTCAAATATTTGAGAACAATGTTTTCATATTTTCTATGTCGCAAAATAGCGCATTGAAAATCTACCTCTCCAGAAATTGTAACTGTTTGCGTTTTCATTTCAGTTGATACGCCTCCACTTATTTTTGTCCAAACCAAATCCCAAGAATCTCCACTTGTGTTTGTTCCAGTAAGTTTAAAAGTATCGCCATTGGCCCAAGACAAAGAACCAGTACTTGTTCCCCCATTGACCAAAGGAATTGCAGTTACACTTGCGAAATAAAAGCCATGATCAACTGTGGGATAGCCGGGAATGCTTGTTACTGGTGCGCCTAATCCTGCTGTCCCATAATGGTTTGTTCCAGTTGTTCCTTCTCGCAATGGATCAAACAAAAGTTCAAATGTTGTTGCTGCATCTGGCAATTCCTCAAACCAACCACCTTGCGCCCAGTTTGTACCATTATTCGGAAAAGAAATAAACCCCTCGCCAGTTGTCATTGATCCAGTTGTATTCCAAACTGTCGTTCCATCCCCCGGAACTAACTCAGCAGTCCAAACAATTTCATAAGTCCATAAGGCCGTAAACGTAACGCCATCAATTGTTACATCACAAGTATTAACGGCCTCAGCAGATGCAATGGCCGTAATGTTTAAAACCATTTCTTCTGAACTATTTATTGTAGTTGTGTTTAGAGTTCCTTTGCTTATTGAAACAACGCTATCTTCTTTGAAATATGATCCAGTCAAAGTAATGTTTACAGTTGCCCCAAATGGAACGGATGATGTATCAGATGTTACGTTAAAAGGTACACCAGCCTCTGTAATTTCTTTAAGGTTATACAAATAGCTTTCACTTGCTGAATCGTAATCGATAAACAAGCCCAAACTTTCATCAGATGTCGGATTTGCCGTTCTGTTTATATCATTAAAAACGGCTTGCATCATCTGCTCGCCATTATTGCCATTGGTGCTTGCTACTTGAATCAATCGGTCATCTAAAGACTTGAAAATATCTCCAAAACCAGAATTTCCACCTCTGAATCTATCATTGTATTTGCTACCACTTGTTCCAGTATTAACCGATCCAAATGCAACTTTTATCCATTGGCCACTCCATACTTCATTTTGAGCATTATAAGTTCCCCCATTAAATGCCCATCTTGAAGAATCTATATTGATTGAATTGATTGCATATATTGCTCCATTAGTGTGCAAATCTCCTTCAATTGTTTTTATGTTATCTTCATATATATTAGCTGCCATTATCAATGGCAATATTTCGGCTTTTGCAGTTCCAGATACACCAACTAAATTAAATTCAGGCAAAGCCCATTTTGATGTTGTATTGTTCCAATATTGAACCCCATAAACATCTGTACTTAATCCTGAATGGTAAAGATTGCCTAATGTTACATTATTACTCAAATTTGCGTTTGCCGTCAATATATCGTTTGCAAACTTTTCGGTTAAGCCATAATCTGCTGTATCGTCATTATTCCACGTATTATAAGCAAATTCAATACCCATTCTTGATTTGGCAAAAGTATCATCAGCATAAGCAAATTTAAATCCCAATAATCTTTTTGGGTTAATATAAGTAGGAACAATGATTGCTTCATACCAATTGGTTCGTGCAACTATTTCCAAGTTATACTCTACGATTGTTTCATTTGGCAATTTGATTTCGTAAACCACATCAATCATTTCATTTGGATTGTTGGTTGTATCCTTGTGGGCAATTCTTGTGTAATAATTTGGTATTCCGGGATCATCCCACAAAACTATTTCGCCATCTTTTAGGTAGTAATAATCTCCAACGTCATTTTTTACCCAAAAATCAGCCCAAATCATTATATCATTGGCCCAGTAGTCTTTTTGATTGTTTTGTACTCTGGTTAATATATCTTTAAGTTTTACAACTATTCGAGCATATTTATATGTAATATCTCCTACATCCGTATTCGACAAAGTACCCAAAACAGATGATGCCGTTGTTTTATCAATGTAATCAATTTGGCTTTTTGTTATTTCTGTGCTTATTTCTCTAATTGCTGGCTGAAATGTATATTCAGGAATAGCCTCAAAACAACTTCTTGCATTATCTTGAACATTTATGCCGTTGCTTATTGTATAAACGCTTAATGCGCCCAATGTTTTAGTATATGCGTTAAATTCGGTACTTGCTGAATATTGATTGTCAATATGCCTTATTACATAATAGCCATTTGTTAAAACTATTTGAGCATTAAAAACTTGTAATATTTGCCTAAGTGCATCTGTACATTTAATGTATTCATCCTCTTCACCAAAATCAGCAGTTAAAGTAAAATTTTGTATAAAACTTTCTTTCTTAAAAGATACATTGTATAAAGTTCCATCAAGTTGGTTTGTAGCTTTGTTTTCGATAGAATCTAATAAATAACGTGAAGATGCTCCATACAATGCAGTGATGTAAGTATTATTGTGCTGAATTATTTGCTTAATAATTTCAAGCCCTCTTTCTCTATTTAATGGCAAGGAAAACGTACCAAAATCAAAATCAACGGAACTTAGTAATTTTAGTCGGTCATTCGCTTTAATGTTTACTGATGGAGTACCTTGATAACTTGCCCTTGGCAAAGTCATTTGGTCTGTTACTATAGTACCATGCCAGAATAAATCTTGCCCCTTGTAAATTACAAGTAAATAATCATTTTCCTTGCTTTCTGCAATTGCTGACAATCCATCCAATACGGCTTGTGATTCCACAAGTATATCAAAAGAACAACTTGAACCCATTATGTTGTTTTCATAGGTTGTAGAGCCTTGACCTTCATAATTAAGTTCAAAACCTCCAGTTGCTAAATTTATTTCTATTGCAGTTGCTGGTGGAATTGGAGTTAAAGTTTTGTGATGTATCTCAACTGTGTAACTGTTTCCAGTTATGCTTTCAACTTCTCCAAAATATTGCTTTCCCATTATGCCCTGCTATTATCCTTTAATCCTCTGCCTAAAACACCAACTAAATCTCTGCCCTCAATTCTGAATTTTACATTGCCACCATTGTTATTATTTCCAACTGCATCTGCTATCATTCCACGAAGATACGAACTTCTAATGGCAACCTCTGGATCATTGTTTGCAGTGTTATATTCAGCAAGCATTCCGAAAGTAGTTCCTTTCATTACTCCACCTTCAGCCAATGCCGTAGGTTTTGCAATATCTTTACTCATTGCAGCCTTCATTGTAGAGCCAGCTAAGGTCAAACCAAAACCAGCAGCAATTGCAGCACCAGCACCTCCAAATTGAACCATAGCAGTATCAAAGCCAAGTTTGGCAATACCAGCAGTTATCATCAATTGACCCATATTAGTCAAAAAGTCTGCCATTCCAACCATTACAGTATCTCCCATTGCTTTGCCCATATCTTCATTGTTGGCAATTGCTTGACCTAAATTTGTAGCCAATGCCGTAGTCATTTGACTGGATGTATCTTCCAATAATTTACCTACTTCAACGTTTACCTGAACTGCATTTGCTGCTGCCATTTCAGCTGCTTCTTTTTCTGCCTTTTCTTTTTCTTTTGCTAATCTTTTTTGTTCGGCTGCTTGAATTTTTGCTTCTTTTGCTTTTTCAGATGTTAGCTTTTTTCCATAAGATATTTGAGCATCTAATAAGTTAGATTCAATGCTTTTAACATCTTTGCCATAGCTTTCATATACTGAAATAATCTCAGCCAGCATACTGCTTTTATCTCTAAAGTTTTGTTCATCAAATTGCTTTTGAGTTAATTGCCCCTCTAATAATCTTGATTTAGTTGTATTGTTTACTTCTGAATAGTAATTATCAATTTCTTTTAAAGCCTTATCGAAATCAATATCAGCAATTTCTTGCTCAGTTAATATTTTATCTTTTGATTCTTTTGTTACTTTTGGTGCATCTGGTATTTTTGTTTCTTCAAATTCAAAAAAATCATCTGGACTACTTTCGGCTAAATCTGTAATTGCCTTTTCAATACCCTCAATTTCTGTTGCTACACCAGCAAGCCTTTGACTTGTATAATCAATATCTGCCGTACCTAAACTAAAAACTGCCGTTGCCGATGTTTTAACTATATCTAACCAAGATACACCTTGATCGTTTAATTCTTTTTGCTTTTCGGTTAGTGCCTCAGTCAATGCAGTCATTTTTGCCTTATTAATTATGGCTTTTGTTGCTGCTTCCGTTGCTGCTGCTCCTTTTTTTGTTAAAAACGCTTCATATGAAAGATTTTTGAAATGTCTTGGTGATGCTTTTTGCAATTTTTGATAAGCACCTTTGCGATTCTCTAAACTTAGGTTCAAATTATTGGCTTGTTTCGCTAACAACTTGACTTTTACAATGTCACTGGTTGCTGCCTCAGCCCCTTTTTTCATTGCATCATTTACCAAATCTTGCGCAATTGCCACATGGTCTAAAGATTTTTGCAATTGATATGCAGCCGTAGCAATACCAGCAATTGCAGTTGCAGCAAAAAAGATAGGATTTGCCTTTATAACTATTCCTAAAGCCTTAAAACTATCTCCTAAAGTTTCAATACTATCCAAACTTTGAGCAAATGACATTGCAGCTTGAACCTTTAGCATCATTTTTTGAGTTTCTTCGCTTTCATCTCCAAATAAAGCCATAGCAGATGTACCCATTTGAACGGCTTGGCCAGCACCTTTAACGGCCTTTGCCATAGACTTCCAAGGTAATGCAGTTGAATGCATATCCACCAATTCCATGATGTCCTTTTCTTTGTCCTTTAATGCTCCAGCTTGCTTTAAAACCTCTCCAAAAGCCTTAGAACCTTCCATGCCAAACTGCGACATAGTACCCAAAAGGTTTTCCATTTGTCGATTGGCTTGCTTCAAGGTTTTGGCCTTGCCAATGCGATCCATTTGGGCTTGGATTATTGCCGTTTGCTTTTTGGCCTCTCCTTCTAATTTTTTGCCAGCACCATGACTGCTTTTTACTGCTTCATCAAATCCTTTTTGGATTTGGCTTATATCTATTCCAAGACTTAAATTAATGTCGCTTTTCCTACTCATTATATGTAATATTAAAGTCTAAAATAAAATGCACCAACCCAAAACCATCTGCAAAGTCTTCTTCTTGATCTATTTGGTTAAGTAGTTTCGTACCTTGAACCACTACACTTCCAAACGTTCCAACTTTATCGGATAATGCCGTTTTGATGGCATCTGATAAAATAAAAGCATTGTTGTAATCGTTTTCAAAAACGTTTACTTGCACCCTTGATTGGTAGCTGGTAAAACCAGACTTTGAATTGTAAGGTACATTGCTTATTGTTTGGTAAGTAATGCAAGGAAAGGCAGTCTTATCAGGCACTCGTAATGGATAAATTCGATTCGCAACTATATCAGTAACTGCACTTGCAGATGATAATAAATTGTATATTGCTTTTCCTTGCTTCACTTAATTCAATGTTAGTTTTTCAAATTTGTCTTTGTTTGCCTTAATCCATTCCAGCGTTCCTTGAGTTTTTTTATCCCAATACAACGGCCACAATTTCTTTGGGCTTATGTTCTTTTTTGTGTGTGGCGAAACTGAGAAATAAGCCAATGTTCTGGCAATTTCATAAATCTCCTTTGTCCTTTCTGTTTCAGCTTTGCGCTTGCCTTCAATTGCTAAAGTCAAATACTCTGGACTACTTTCCTCGTATTCTTTTTGTCGCAAACCTAATTCCCCAAAGGCCACAGTTTTAAGTAGTTTAAAGGTTGTGGGGACTACTTTGCCCCCTTCGCCTTTTTTTCTACTTTTTCATCTGAGTTGTCAGTAAAAAACCCAAGCCAAGATTTTGTAAATACTTCGCTAAATGGGCTTAAATCTGCAAACTTTGTAACTTTTTGACCAAGTTTTTCAATTGATTCAAAAGGGCAATCGATTTCGTTTTCAATGCTTGCACAAAGTAAACCATGATAAGCAATAATGCGACTGCTTTTAAGCAATGCAGTTATGTTGCCAGACATCATCTTTTGCCCCATTTCCTCAATATTGTCAACGCCCATATCTTCTGCTATCTTTTCAAATGATAACATATTATAGTGAACATCGTATTCTTGATCTAAAAATATAATCTTATCCATATTTTCTTAAATTATGCTGGTACTGCTGCCTGTGCTACTGCGCCAGTAATTGTAATATCTCCAGTAAAACTTGCTGCATCATTATCTGGTGCGCTTAAAGATAAACCACCTAATAACGCTGAACCAGTGTATTTTCTGTCTGCCGTTACATTTGTTGTAAAAACAACTGTTAAGTTAGTTCCAGCAACCATTGCATCGTATAATTCCTCAAAAGAATATTCCGTTGTACCTACTGATGCACTCTCCTCAAATCTTCCTTCAAATGATCCAGATGCACCAAAATGTCCGTACATAAATTCTTTACTTCCAGCACTACTTTTGCTTGTTACTTCGATCAAATCTTTAGTAAACGAAATATCGTTGCTTACTAAGTTTGCAATCGGCTTTAGTGTTCCACTATCATCTACAAAAAGACGTAGTAGAGTTCCATTAATTGTTCCTGATGACATAATATTTTATTTTTTTATTTTTTTAATTTTTGAACTTCTGTTTTTATTCTTGCACCTATTTGTTTTTCCACTTGTTTAATATTAGAGTCTATTGCTGGCCTCATGAATGGTGTAGCAATAATCTGCCCTCTATAACTTCCATCTTTTGTATATCTGGGCTTTGTTCCATATTCAAAGAAATGTGCAAGATTTCCCTCTGGATATTTAGGTGCTATTAATACGTGCAAAGGATAATTGCCTCTTTCAATATGTTGTATGCTATTTGATACACTTGAACTTACTGATAAAATATTTGCTTTTGCATTATTTACAATCACATTGGTTTCTTCAGTTAGAATTTTTTTCACTCGCCCATCTTTTAAAGCATTTAAAACTTTTTCTGATAGCTTATTAATACTATCCGTACCATTTAATTTGCTTTGATTCTTTTTGCTCATGATACCAATTCAGTTTGAACTTCAATTAAATGCCTTCTTGTGATTTCTCGTATTCCCTTAATCACATAATTCTGGCCCTCATAAACGATTCTCATTGATTCGTTTATTTGTGTGGAATAACGCATTGTCCATTTTACTGGGTAAGTGCTTTCTACTTTATCAGCAGCAACGCTTTCTGAACTAAGGCTTGTTTCCATCCTGGCCCACATTTGAGTCGTTAAAGTTGTCCAAGTTATTGCACCACTTGCTCCAAAACTATCTGTTGTAACAGTTGGATATTGAATACTTACGAGTCTATCTAATCGTCCAGCGTTCATAATTAAGTAAATGCCCTCAAACAATAGTTAAATGCAATCGCAGAAACACCTCTTGGAATGTAATGCAATTTGACTGGCAATTGATCGCCACGCTGCTCATATAAATCTGCAACAATCAGTTTTAAACAAACTTGCAAATCTTTAGGAAACAATGCAGCCGTATATCCAGCCTCAATTGTCACTTTGTATTTATAGCCGTATTCATTAATGTCGTATGTGCCATCGTAATCTATCTTTACTTGATAGCCATTAATATCATGGTTAAAATCTGTTATTTCGGTATAATCTCCACCTGGATGCTGTTCATGATGATAAAATAAATGAGGAATATTATTTGCTTGTGCTAAAAATTCCAAGTCATTGCAAAATCGGTTGTATTCAGTTGCTTGAACGTAATACCCTAAATGGTTTGACAAAATAGATGCAGCAGCAGTAATCATTGTGGTAATTTCTGTATCACTATCTGTGCCAGTTACACGCAAATGCTCTTTGGCTTCTGCTAAACTTAGCAAATCCGTTGCAGGTATCTGGGTATCTATCTCTTGCCTCATTTACTTTTTCTTTTTTGAAATTACTTTTTTAACTGGCTTTTTAGCAACTACCTTTTCAGTTGGTACTTCCTCAGCTACACCAGCAGCAATCAATTCCTTTGCAAGCACTAAATTTAATTCAGCCGTTTGCCCTATTGAATAAGCAAGGTTGTAAATACCAGTTGGACTTTTTAAAAATATAACTTTCATTCACCCAAAAACCCCGCACAAAAATCAATTTGGCGAGGCAATGGGATATGAATAAGACTAATTATGCGGTCAATGCGTCTTTCATAGCTGCGAATGACTTTGCTCTTTTTACTGCGATATCACAGAAAAGTTCAGTGTGCATTCTAACTCTTGATTTTCCAGCTTGTGTATATGGATCTGGCAAGATAAATACACCACCAAATTGTCCAACAACTAAGTCAGCAAAGTTACCGAATACAATTGCGTTAGCATCACTGCTTGTTCCTTTAGTAAGGTTGCTTGGTACGTTAGAAGAAGTCATGGCATTATATCCATTCATTGTTTCTCCATCCCAAATGTAACCAGAAACACCACTTGCTTTCAAAGTTTGCTTCAATGCTCCTTTGATTCCAGCAGTAGTTAAGTAACCTAAATTACCTTCAAGTGCATCGTCAATGTTTACTTCACTTTCAAGATCAACTATATTTCCCCAAGTTGGTACTGCTCCGTTTGTTCCACCTACTACATCTCCAATACCAGCAGTATTCAAAATACCAGTTGGTTGGCCACCAGTTCCACTTCCGTTGATAGCAGCAGCATCTAAAGTGCTATTTACTGCAACGATGAATTGGTTGTTTACGTAGTTTTGAATATCAAAAGATGCTTGGCGCAATAAGGTTCTACTCAAGTCAGCATATCCAGCCATTCTTTTTGGCGTTAATAATACCTCGGCAAATGTTTTGCTTGTTTCAGCAGAATCATCATTTTCTCCTTCCCAAGTCATAGAAAATAAGTTTGTGTCTTTTGGAAGAGATAAATCTCCAACAAGGTTAGGAAGAACAGTTGCTCCCATTCGGCTTACTATCGGTGCTGGTGCAAATGGCTCGATTAAATCGCCTTTGTCCGTTTGAATAGTGTAACCACCTTCGCTATCAGTTCCAGCACTTTGTGCACGATTGAACTTTGCGTTCATGTTTTGCATTACGATGGTAGGAATACCAAAACCACCAGACTCAGATGATAAACCACTTGCTCGTAGTTCTTTTTCTGCTTCTTGGTGCATTTCTTTTTCAAATCCTTCAAGTTTACCAGAAATGGCTTGGTTCATGAATCGGATCATTGAGAAATTTTTCTCAATTTCTTTAGACTCATTTTTTGATGTACTTACAGAACCAATTGATGCTGAACGTACTGCTTCTTCTTTGTTCTCTTCGTCCATTGTTTCCAATGCACCAATTTCCTTTTTGAATGCAGCAAGTGCAGTTTCAATAGCCTCAACTAAAGCAATCTCTTGCTCAGTCATTGCTCTGTTTTCAGTTTCCAGAGTTGTGTGCAATGCTTTCAACTCAGCTTTTTTGTCTGCGCATAGTTCACGCAATTCTTTTAAACGTTTCATTATTTATTTAGTATGTATTTTATTTTTAAAATGTCTTGATCACGTTGTGGTGCATCATCCTTTATTTGTTCAGCTTGCACAACTTCTTTTTCTTTTTCTTCGCCTTCCACTATCATTTCAGTAGTTTCGCTATTCTCACGAACTGTTGCTCTGTGGTCTGCTGGCACGCTTACAAAACTTACCTCAAATGGTTGCCAGCTTGTTGCAACGTATCTTTTTACATCGTCAACTGTTCCGGAGTACATTGAACGCATCACGTTATATCCAACAGAAATATTTGTGATTATTCCGTCTTTAATATCTTCCCAGTAATCTTGAACGGCTGCTCTTTTTGAAAATCTGATTCGGCAATAAGCTTTTCCATCTTCAATTCGTACTGAATCCTCAACAACTTTGCCTAAAATGGCATCAAGCCCACCTTGTGAATTATGCGAGTTTAGTAATGGTGCGCCAGAGTTAAGTCTGGTTTCATCCATTGCGCCTTCTTCTAAAGACAAAGATTCTAAAATTCTCCCTTCGCCAAATTTATACATTGGCACATCTGCATCACTTGCAAAGCAAACTTCACATTCACGTTTTTCTTCATCAATAGATGCTGCATAAACTGCTGCTCTTTTATAAAATGGTTGTACTTTTATTTTATTGTTCTCCATTGTTTTCCCCTTCTGGATTGTTATTCATGTTTGACTTGTTTAAATTATTTATTTTTGCGTTTATCCATTCCTCAATTTGGTCTGCTGGAATGTTAGCTGCATTTATAAACCTTTTATCTCCACCCTCATATCCATCTAAATCTTCTAAGTGCCTTGCTTCATTCGGACTCATTATGCCGTTATTGATTGCAGATGTAAAAATTTCCATTCTTTCCTTTGCGCTTGCCCTTAGTAATGAATTAAAATTGTGCTTGTAATACTGGTAAGCTTTTTCCTTTTCGGTTAATAACTTTCTGTCGTATTCTTGCTCATATTGAGTTGCTCTTGGCAATAAAGTCTGCTTGTGCAAGTTTATAGCATCTTGCTCTACTGTTGCTTTGCTTGAACTTGACTCTCTAACTACTAAACTTGGAGGAACGTTGAACATCAATGCGATGTCGTGTTCGCTGGCATTAATACTATCCAAATAACCAGCTTCATCAGGTGTAAGACTCATTGATTGAACATCTACGCCATTTGGAACAGTTACTGTTGTTTTTTCGTTATTTAATACTTTCTCAATGCTTTCTTGAACAGCTTTTGCTTGGTCAGCATTCCAACCTTCGCCACCTTTTAAAAAGTATTTCTTTGCTCCAGTTTTAAAGGTATTATCTAAGGCATTGTAAGCCCTCATGTTTAATTGCAACGCTTTTGCATGGGCTTTGATTGGGTTAATCCCGTTAAAGTAATTATCCACGCACAAGCCTTTAAAATGAAGTATGTCTAAGTAATGAACTACCCTTGGCAAGCCATTTAAGACATCATCTGCGTTTAAGGTGTAGTAAAGTTCGCCATTTGTTATTTTTTGCTCATAACTTGCCGTAATTGGAAGCAATTTGTTTGGTGTTCCGTTGGCATCCCTAAAAATATATGCTAAAGCATTACCTTGATATGCTGCCATGACTGCCATATACTTGCGAAACTCATAACCAGTTTGAAATGGGTTTGGATCATTTATAACGGAATCAGGAATTTGTTGCCTTTTATCGCCAATCTTTTCGTATTTCTTTAATGACATTTGTGCGATGCCATCTCCAATGATTGTAAGGCATTTATTTACTGCCGTAATCCGTAAAGCAGTTGTATTGTTTACGCTTGCCTCCCCACTATCAATTCCCAAAGTATCCATAAGCCATTTGGCTGGATCACGCAAATCCGTATTAATTACATTTCTTACTTGGCTCTCTGGCTGAGTAGGAAATATTCTTTGCTTGTATTTCTGTATTAAGTTGATAATGCAAAATTATTACACTTGCAAATAAAATAAGTGCAACAATGTTACCTTTTAAATTTAAGAACCTTTGTAAGTCAATAAAAACGCTAAAATATTAAAGTAATTTTTTAATCTACGCAACTAAGCATAGCCTTAGCCTTTATTTCCCAATAGCATTTTTAAGAATAAAAACTATTTGTTTGTTTACGCTTCTGTCATTTTCAGATGCTAACCGGACTATTTTATTAAATAACTCGGTTGGTATTTCAATTAATTTCTTTTTCATATTAGTAAACTTTAGATATGTTCAATCCCAATTCTAACATATTGTCTATTCTAAATAATGAAATAGAATCAAACTCATTTTCAGCGTTTAATTCTTGAAATCCATATTTTTTGTTAGTTGTTACACTTATATAAGTGTAAACACTTGAATCATTACCTATTTTAAATTTGTTGCCTTTTTTAAAATTTAAACCTTGTATCTTCATTTTTTTCTTATAGTGTTTTACTATTACAAATATAACAATATATATTGTAAATACAATATATATATATAAATTTTACAAATATTTTTTTTGCTTTAGGCTTCGCCTTATTGTTTGCCTAAAACTTTGGTAACTGGAGTATTTACGTTCAAAATATTGAATTTGATATATTTCTTCAAGTGCCTCATAACATTGCTCATAAGTTTTGTAGTGCTTGCTTGCTTTGTAGAATACTTCGGCAAAACCTGACTTAGATGCCATTAGCCTCAAATCCCTTTCATTTAATATTAGTACACTTGCATAAATCATTAGTTAAATTCTATCGGTGCAAACCATTGGTTTGGCTTATCATTTGCCTCGTGATGCAATTGCGCACCTTTTGCCATTACCTCTGCCACAACGCCATCAATTTTATTTTTTGACTTTTCCTTGTTTGGCTTTTGGTTTCCGTTATGATCTATTTTCAAAATAGTATTGCTAAACATCCATCTTTGAATAGGATTATTGTTGTGCTGGTTTAAGTGATTTAAAATGTCTACTTCCAATGCCTTGCATGGTGCAGTTAAATGGCCGATGCTTTGGTGCATAGGAATCAAAATGCCTTCGCCTAATTCGTCAAGCAAACTACTTGCCAAGTCAGATGCATTGTACCTATCATAAGCCAAAATTCGCAAATCATAAATCTCGGCAAACTTTAGAATGTCTGCTTTAATTATTGCGTAATCTGTAACATTGCCCTCTGTAATAGTTAAAAAGCCATCTTGCTGCCATTGTGAATACATCATTTGTTCGCTACCATTTCTGTTCTCCAATGCAATCTCTGGTAAATAGTATTTATAGATATTTTTAAAAGTGCCATCGTCTAAAGGAAACTTTAAAACCAATGCAGTAAAATCTCTAACCGATGCTAAATCCAAACCACCATAACAAGGCAAGCCAACCAAGTCATCTACATTGTAAGCTTCTTGCTCTTTCATATATTCTTGGTCACTTATCCAAACGGCCTCAGTATTGCACGCAATATTTAGATGCTTAGTTTTAAACTGAACGCCTTTCTGTGCATTGTTTTTTGCCAAGTCTATTTTATCACTTAAACTACTTGGATAAACCGAAACCTTCCAATTTGGATTCGCTTTTATCCAGCTTGTTTCTTCTGTCCAATCATCCCCTTCATCAATAGTATATATCATCGCAAAAACCGAATCATCTTTGACGTTGCCACTTAATACATCTTCTAAGTATTTACGCCTTTTGCTGAATGGACTGGCCAAACCACCGAATCCCTCTGTCGTTATCTTAAAAAGTATCGGCTGCATTCTTGCTCCCATTCCAGTTTCAAGTACATCAACTAAATCATCATTTTTATGAGCATGGTATTCATCAATTATTGCAAAGCTTGGGTTCATACCATCTTGACTTTCTGGCCTCCACTCTAACGGCCTAAAAAAGCCATCAGCATAAACAATCCTATTATTGTTGACTGAGGAAAAAACATTGCTTTCCTTGTTTAGTATTTCATGACTTCTTACTTGCGCTGCTGCTGCATTAAATACATATTTTGCTTGATCCAGTTTTGTCGCTGCTGAATAAATTTGTGGCGCACCTTCTCCATCTGCATAAAGCATAAAATTACCAATTGCCCCAGCTAAAGTGGACTTTGCATTTTTGCGAGGAACTGCAATATCAACGTACTTAAACCTTCTTCTTCCATTTGGCCTTAACCAACCGAACATATTTGCAATAATAAATATTTGCCACGATTCAAGTTTAAACTTTTGCCCAGCCCATTCGCCTTCTGTAAAACTTAGGTTTGAGATAAAATTTAACGGCTTTAACGCTGCCTCCTCACTAAAACTTATATCATCCCTTTGCAAGTCATCCAAGTGCCTTTGTACTGCTTGCTTAATATAGATGCACGATGGTATTTTGTCGCTAAGGACATCCTCGCAGTATTGGTTTAGTATTTCGGTTAGTTTACTCAAATTCCGAATCCTTCATTCAACATTCCTTTTAAGGTTTTCTTTTCTTTTGGTGCTGCTGCAACTTTTGTTCTTGCTGCTGGTGTCATTCCAAATTCAATGCAAATCTTCATCACGCTTTTTAAGGCATCATTAGCAATTTTTAAATATGGGTTTGTCAAGGGCGAGCCATTTTTGCCTTTTGAAACCAAGCCCATTGAATTTATTTTCTTTATAGCATCAATATAAATAGAATAATCAATTGCCAATGCCGTAACTGCAACATCATCCATTGTAGTCATTAAACCTTGCTTGCTAAATTTATCTACAAAGAATTGAAACATCTTTTTTTGATCGCCTTGCAAAAAGTCAGGTGCTTCAATATTTGAAATTAAAACTGGAGCAAGTTCATTCTCCAAAGTTCTGGACTTTTGTAAAGTGCCTTGTTGTTTTTTTGTTGCAGTTGGTTTTCTTGACCTACCCATTTATACCCTCGTATATTTTGCCGTTGATTTTTACCTTTAAAGAATCATCAAGTTTTAACATTCTGTCTATTATAACTTGGCAATACTTTGGGTCAAGTTCCATTCCATAGCATTTACGTTTGAGCTGATGGGCTGCTACCATTGTTGAGCCAGAACCGAGAAAAACATCCATTACTAAACCATTATCAGGACAACTGCTTTTTATAACTCTTTCACCTAATGGTATTGG
>Ga0222719_10001381_pt1 | contig 23680 bp, 36 predicted proteins | sample C33_34DmetaG_FD_165039 | JGI IMG/M metagenome (GOLD analysis project Ga0222719, IMG submission 165039) | Estuarine water microbial communities from San Francisco Bay, California, United States - C33_34D | ecosystem: Environmental > Aquatic > Marine > Unclassified | place: USA: California...
ACATCATCAAAAAGGAATATACAATCTGATTGATACTTCCTTTCCATTTTACTATCAGTAGAACTTCATCTTTTAGTACCTTTACCCACACTTAAAAAAATAAACTCTCACTATAATATAAAATGTCTGGTGGTATCGCCCAACTCGTTGCTGTCGGTGCTCAGGATGCGCACCTCGTCGGCTCGCCCGAAATCAGCTTTTTCCGCTCTACCTATAAGCGTCACACAAACTTCTCCCAAACTGTGGAACGCCAAGTGATCCAGGGGAATGTCTCCAACGGTGGCATGTCCACTATTCGTTTCGAACGCAAGGGAGATCTTCTTAGCTATGTGTACTTGGTTCCCAACAATGGCTCCGCAGCCCAAGGATACAGTGCTGCTAACTGGCGCACCAAGATTGCCAAGGTTGAACTCCTCATAGGTGGACAAGTCATTGATGACCAGGACTCTACCTACTCAACTCTTATCGCCCCAATTCTTTCGGCGACAAACTCCTCCAAGTCTGTTGCGGGTGACCTTTTCGGTGGTGCGAACACTTCCCGATTCTACCCACTTCGCTTCGCTTTCTGTGAAAACCTCCAAACTGCCCTTCCCCTCATTGCTCTCCAGTACCACGATGTGGAACTTCGCATCACTTGGGGTTCTGCGGCTGCCACCGATAAGTGGGATGTCTATGCGAACTACGTGTACTTGGATACCCAAGAGCGTGAATACTTTGCCTCTACCCCACAAAACATGATCATTACCCAAGTCCAAAAGGCGACCGCCTCTGCGACTAAGATCCAAGAGCTCAACTTCAATCACCCAGTGAAATACCTTGCTGCAGGTAAGGCTTCGGCTCTCGAAATCCTCAATGATGATAACAAGCTCAAGCTTCAAATCAATGGTACCGATGTTGGAGACTTCAAGTTTGCGGATCCAAACTTCTCCCATGTTCCACTCTACTTCCACACTACCAATGCAGCCAAGCCAGCGACCCTCAAGACCTTATTCTTGTACCCATTCTGCTTGGATGCGGCTAAGATCCAGCCAACTGGTACACTCAACTTCTCACGCCTTGATTCGGCTCGCATTGTGAACGACACCCGAGATTGCGACGACGACATTTACGCGGTAAACTACAACATTCTCCGCATCGAGAACGGTATGGGTGGACTTTTATATTCTAACTAATTAATAAAACCAATGTGGAACGTAGTTTTCCTTCTCGCCATCGTTTTTGTATTGACGTACGATCCCAAATCCAGGACGCTTGAAAAGCTTGTTGGTCAGCCTACACCATCAACGCAAAAGTCTTGTGAACCTACGCATTACGAAGCCGTGCAGTTTGCCCATAGTCCATATGAATGTCCTCCTCCAGGCAGGACTCATATGGGTGTACTTACTTAAAAAGAAGCGACGAGTGTAAATCTATAATGATTCCGATGGATCGCGAAACCCTCATGTTGATTGCCACAATTGTGGCGATTGCTGGTGTGATTTTCTTGTTCAAAGAAATGAATAAAGCTAAACAAGATGTTGAAAACCTCAAGAATTTCTCAGCCCACTTGGTGCAACGATTGAGTATTCCCGAACCGGAACCCAAATCCAAACCAGAGGTGGAATCTGAAGAAATAACCGAAGAAAAAGAAGAAGAATAAACATGTCCACTTATTATAACTTGCGAATGCGCAATGAAAAAATACAAAGCTATAGCGATACCGGTGAGCTTTGCCGATGATAAGCCTAAATTTCTCACGGTAAGGGATCGCCGTTTTAAGGATTGGATATTTGTGACGGGTGGTTGTAGACGAAGAGAGATTTTCAATCCTCTTCGCTGTGCCCTCAGGGAACTTGAGGAAGAAACTCGGGGAGTAATTGTCCTCAAAACGGGTGAGTATACGGAGTTTAAATTTACAGTTAAAGAGAGTCCCACAGTGGACTTGGAATATAATGTATTTGTGTTTTTTGTTGATTACAATCGTTCACAACAACAGGCACTCGTTAAAAGATTTTATGAAGAAAAGCAAAAAACAAACCTTAAAAAGATTAATAAACAACCAATAAAGAAAACATTTGATGAAAATGATTATATGAGTTTTGATACTCTTGAGGAGTTCAATACACGTAAGCAATGGAAGCGCATCACTGAAAATATAATCAAAAATCCAGAATTTTATTCGTGTGTGACTTCTCTCAATAGAAAAACATTCTCTATAAAGTAGAATGAAGTCAAAGTCTTACATTTTAATGCAGATTGGAGACCTCCTCAGAACAAATAGAGGTCTTTGCGATGAAGAGGTTGAGGAATGGATGAAAGAGAATGAAGAGAAAAAGGTATATGAACTCCTCGTCATCAAGAAGGAATTATCAGAAACTAAAGAGTATCCAGATGTTTCTTTCGTGAGATGGTTTAGAGGTTAGACGCAATACAAAGGTATGTTTAAAAGGTGGTGCGCCCAACAAAATTTTAATAATGCAACCAATCTATCACATGTGCTCATGGACGGTGGTGTCCTTTCCGTGCCATTTGATAAATTGAACGACTTTCATGAAAAGTATATACAAGCAGTCAAGACTGGAGAAGAACTTTTTGTTGTTGAACAAAAAAGTCAAATCTACAACTTCTTTGTAGATATTGACTACAAAGATGAAAAGGCTCTCACAATGAATGAAATTCAAGATATTTGTAAAATTATTTGTGATAAAGTCAAACGTCATGGTGGTAAAGAATGTCTCATTTGTGTATCACCTCCCAAAACAGCCGGTGAATATATAAAAACGGGAATACATCTTAATTGGTATGGATTTCCGGTGAATCAAGAATCGGCGTTGGCACTTCGTGAACACATTCTTGTTGCTCTGTCTAAAGCAAAGGGATCCATAGATTGGAATGAAATTATTGATTCCTCTGTATATGGATCTGTGCAGAGGAAAACAAAAGGAAGTGGTCTTCGTATGCCATGGTCTCATAAAATGGCAAAACACATGGTGTGTGGTGGTGAGGGGTGTGAGGGATGTGGTGGCAAAGGAAAAATTGTACAAGTCGCATACCTACCCGTATTTATATATAAATGTGGTCCATTGAGTACACTTTTAAAAATTAGTCACAATCCGGATTTGGAAATACTTAAAATGTCTTCTGTGAGAACCAATTCTACAGAATACAATACTATAGAACCACCATCATCTGTGATTAAGGAAGGTTCATTTACATCTGCACAGACAAAAGATGAGCTTGAAGATGACGAACTCAGAGGTCTTATTGAAAACTTTGTACAAAAAAATATGGAAGGGCAAAGTGGTGCTACAATTACAAAACTCTTCAAACACAAAGATACATATTTAGTTTCAACAAATTCAAAGTATTGTGAGAATCTCAAGAGATCACATAGTTCTAATCATGTATGGTTTTATATTAGTGGATCTATTGTAGCTCAAAAGTGTTTCTGTCGTTGTGAAACAATTAGGGGTCGGCGAGATGGTTTCTGTAAAGACTTTTATGGTCGTAAACATACACTCACACCTAAAATAATTGAAAAGTTGTATCCCAAAAAGGAGGATATTAAAAAATGTCCCGAAATCAAAAAGTTTGAAGAAAAACCCCAAATTAAACAGAGTGATGTGAAACCACATTTGGAATCATATATGCAAAAGTGTATGGATTGTCCCAAAGATACACGCGTTGTTAAGATTACCAGACAGAAGAGTGATTTTATAGTTCTCACAACATCCAACTATTGTGAAGCAATTAAGTCAAGTCATGAAGGATCTGCAATGTCTTACATTATCAAAAATGGTACGATAACTCAAAAGTGTTCCATTTGTAAAAAAGTTCCAAAAGGAAAGGTCAGAACGCATGAACTCAGTGGTAATGTTAAAAAGGCACTCCGACCACCTGAAAAAAAATAAGTCTCAAATACACCGAGTTTAAGTGAAAAGATACTTAAAAGGCAAGATTCTTTATTTATTTAAATGGTGCAAACCAGAACACGATCTGGACGTCAAATAAAGAAACCTGATATTTATCAACCAGAAGAAACTATTTTAGAAGATGATTACTCCCCCGATGAACATGATTCAGACTTTGGTTCAGACATTGACACAGACGATGAATATTATTCAGATGATGAAAGTGAAGAAGACGATGACGAGGGAAGTTTAAAAGATTTTGTTGTAGATGACGATGAAAGTGAGGAAGAAGACGCTTAAAAAAAACAGATTATATATTAAAAATGGAGACTGATATAGGAAATCCAATTGACTACGATCCAACGAATGATCCATTTAAATCAGACGAGAAGAATGAAGATAGTACATCGATAAATGACCAGATAATACAAGAAGAACCATACTATTTTCAACCTTCTGAGATGATGTATCCACAACATCAATTTCAACCATACCCAGACAGAAATGATTTCTTTTCCGGTATAGACAAAAATACATGGATTGTGGCTTTTGCTGTTTTCTTATTGGGTTTTTTCATGGGGAAAACCATGCAACCAGTCATACTCCGATACGCTTGAGTAAGCAACGAAATCACCAATATCCCCATAAATTGGGATAACATTTCCCGTAATATCACGATTCATGATTTGTGTTGGGTATGCGGGTATAATAAACGCGTCACGGGTATCTTCGATAAATCCATCGGCTGTACTCACCTCAATATTTTTCACATGTTTGTTTTTTGAAAATGATCCTTGTTCAAAAAACAAAATAAAGAACGCACTGGTCAAAATAATGGTCAATATTATTTTCCACATTTTGCTTTTAAATTAACGAATATTATTTTAGGCGGATGAAACTTCTGGTTCACCATCATCCTTCGCTTCTTCAATAGTAGCGTCGGTTGATGATTGAGATTCACGCCACTTACGACGTTCTTCCATCTCAGCGGCAACGATCGCGTCGGCTTCCTTGACGAGATCTTCCATTTGTGCATCTGGCTTCTCCTTCTTGAGACGCTCAAGAACTTCAGCTGGGTGGCTAACTGGTGGTTCATCAGGCTTGGTATAGAACAAAGAGTTTTCATCACCTGGCTTGACGTAGGATTTGGATTCCATCATATCACGTTTACGTTCATTGAACATACGCGCTGCCTCGGCTTGATTATCTTTGTAACCACTCATGATTTCTTCCAACTTTTCATTTTGGTAATGAACATCTTCAATCTTCATTGGATCTGGTGGGATGAGAAGCCACTTGTACATGTCAACCACATAGATGTCAAATGTTGAGTCTTCCTTTTGAAGACGCTTTGCGTGCGACGCGGCTTCATCACGGGAAGCGAAGGCGCCACGAATCTTGATACCAAACTTATCATTCTTTTGTGGCGCCTCTGGACCCACGACAGAGAGGCAAGCATACAATTGACCGGGGACGGTGGTATAATCTTGTTCAAGAGACATATTTATGTCTTATACTGCCATCAAAACTTTAAGCCAGCTTAAAAGAGTGAAATCATTGTATATAAATGAGGACATTTTGGGATAAACAACCAGTGCCACAAGAAGGTGTTACGTATGAAACTGGCTTCCATCTTCCGGATTTGGTTCGGAAGATATACAACTTAAATTACCATGAGTTTTAAGTCTTTCGTGTATAAGTTTTACATACTCTTCATTAAGTTCAACTCCTATGAACGGTAGACCAAGATCTCTTGCTGCAACACATTCACTTCCAGATCCCGCGAATGGTACAAAAACAAAACCATTCTCTGGTTCTTGTCTACATGATTTCAAAAGTTTGGTACATAGGCTCAAAGGCTTTTGTGTTGGATGATTCACTCTTTCGTTTTTACCAGCACCACCCGCAAGTGCTGGAATCTTAATAACATCTCTTGGTAAGGCACCACCGGGGTGAGCAGTGTATGTTGTACTTTTTTCACCATTCGAAAATCTACCTTTTGTAGCTTTTCTCTCTTTTCCCGCGGCACCCTTGACAAATCCTTCGGTGTAAGGTTCTCGCACATCATCCCTGTGAAATACTTTATCATTTTTCCACAATACAATTATACTTTCGTGAGATCGTTGCCAAAATTTAAGGGATGGAACATTTTTGTTTGTGTAGTGCCACACTAACCAACGTCTATTTACGTTTTGTGGAATACGAGATAAAATAAGAGCAAGTATTTCACTAAATCCATAAATAAACATTGTACCATCTGATCTCAATATACGTAAACAACCCTCAATCCATTCATCACACCACGTAAGATACTCATCCATAGGTTGTTTATCACTATTATTTCCAAAGTCCTTTCCTATATTGTAAGGTGGATCCGCAATGACAATCTGAGCACTTTCATTATTTAAGTCCCTAAGGGTTTCCAGTACATCACCGTGGATTATTGTCATATCGTTCAAATGCTTTAAAGTTTTAAGTTGTTTGAGTTGTATTACGATGACAACAAGTCTTGGAAATTTTTTATCAGATCGCAGTTGTGTACAAAAGTTGACTGATGTTATAGAAAAAAACATCAAGTTATTTCATAACTTGCTTTGTCAACCTATTACAGGAACTATATGGGAAGAACTTCTATCACGTTCATTTTCAGAAATAGGTTATGAGACAACATGGAAGCCTAACAATTCACACAAAGTTGGAGAAGATATGAAAATTATATCCCTTGACGATTCTCGAATATCTTGTAAATCTGGTGTTATTATAAATAACCGAACACATAAATTGGGTGAATGTGTTCATTTCAGTTCTTCAAGAACCTCAAGTTTTAAAACGCTAGATGAAAAATTGAAACATCTAAGTAAAAGTCATTGTGATTATCATTTCATGTTATCCAAAAAAGATAAAATGTATAAATTACTTATAATTAAGGCTGATGTATGCAATGTTATGAATTTAGATTGGGAATCAAATAAAAATGGAAATCCAGATGACTATGTAAGCAAAGTAGGTGGACCATTCAAGGCGACTATAACAGGGTCTATGAGCGGACAATTATGGGTAACTTTACCCTTAACACTTGTAGAATACATTTTTGATATTGGAAGCTCCTAAGTAAAAGAAATGAATCAAAATGTGTATAAGATGGAAGAGATCCGCCGAAACCATAACAATGCCAAGAGGGAACTCATACAGTTTGTGACACGGATGGGTGATCAGATTTTAGATGTAGGGTGTGGTTTTGGTGGTGATCTTCAAAAATGGCACAAGTGTGGGGCAAATATGAGTATGTGTGACCCAGAGTCATCGGCTCTCGCGGAAGCCATATCACGCGCAAAAAATATGCATATGCGTGTAAACTTTTATGAAGGTGATATACATATTTGTCCAAATAGAAAGTATGATATTATATGTTACAACTTTTCACTTCATTATATTTTTGCAACGAAAGATAAGTTTTTTAGTTCAATTAGGGAAATAAAAAAGAGAATGAAACCGGGTGGAAAACTTATAGGTATCATACCAGATTCAGAAAAAATTACATTTAGAACACCCATAAAGGATGACATGGGTAATTTCTTTCTTATGAAGGCGCATGGTAATGGTGGTTATGGTGAAAAACTGTTTGTAAATTTAGTAGATACACCATTCTATGCGGATGGAGCTAAATCCGAGCCAATAGCTTATAAAGATCTTCTTGTCACGCATTTGGAAGAAATAGGTTTTAAATTAGAACTTTGGGAAGGTCTTACAGGCAATCCAATATCAGAACTTTATAGTAAATTTATCTTTGTATATAAGAGATGATCGCATTCATTCTATTGATCCTCGTCAATCTATGGATACTCTCCCAGACCAAGGAACCTCAGGAACTTATCAAGGTCAAGGAGAATTATCGGATCCTTCGCGAACACATATCGTCAACTGGACACCCCAAGTTTCAAATGTTAGTGCGTTGTGTACCACTCACTGGATTTCATTCTATGAAGGACACTGTTGGTTACAACACAAATAAGGGACAAGAAATTGCGTTATGCCTTGATGGTGAACCAAATGAAATTTTTCATGTGCTCATTCATGAGTTGGCACATTGTACGGTTGATGAATATAGCCATTCCGATGAATTTTGGAGTAACTACATTGAACTTCGTGACATGTGTATAAATTTAGGAATTTACGAAAAGATCCCCGAAAGAACCAAGTTCTGTGGACAGCATGTTCAGGATAAATAATATTCTTTGTTCATGTTAAATGAAAACGCCATTAAATGTTTTGATTATGGTGATAGCCTACTGGCTTGCCGTTTATGGGGTAACATTGGTACCACATGTGAGTAATAATTATACATTAAACTTGGTGTGGCTTACTGTGGTTGTACCAAATGTTCTTCGTCTCATCGTTGGAAGTATTCCCCGTCTTGCAGTGGATCGTCTTTTCTTTTTGACATCAAGTCTCATTGCGCTTATTATTACATATTTGGTGAACCAAATTTGGGGAGATTCTAAGGATGCGATAAAAGATTACGGGAATGACAGAGGCAAGACACTTAAATTGAGTGCCTTGCTCATGACAGCATTTACTGTTGGAGCTTTAATTACCTATTCTTCAGGTATTGATAATTCAATCTATTCAAATATGGGCTGGGAATCAAACTTCTAAGGCTTCACAACGTAATCCTTCACAAAGTAAAATACAACCGCAGCAACCAAACCCGTTGAAGCCAAGCCAACCATGCTTCTGGAACCTTGTTCATTAAGGAACTTTGGAACTGAAGTGACAAGCTTGTCTTGAACTGGCTTAGAGACCGCAAGCGCCGCTGCGGCACCCGCAATAAGAGCAATCATTTGATCATCGGTAAGATTGAATGGATTCTTACTTTCTGGGGCAACTTGTTGTTGTGGTGCCATGTAAGCACCCTGAGGTTGTGGGGCAGTCATTTGTGGCATCATCCCTTGCATCTTGGGCTCTTCCATCATCATTGGAGGTTCCATCATGAGATCATTAATTGAAGTAGAGTCCATCGTCTGTTTATTTTGACTCACATTTTTTTCGGGTTCCGAAAACGCTGATACTCGTGAATTATTTACAAAATTTGTTGATGGGTTATCATTAAGAGACACCATTCCGTCACCGTTATCAGATAAGTTAAGGGTATTAATATCCGTAGACATTTAGTATAGTCCCATGTTTTTGACATATGTAGATGACGCAGCCTGTATTAGAGAATTCAATTCATTGTAGTATAAGAATGAATGATTTTGTTAAACAACCAATGATAACATACATTGGTAATAAGAGGAAACTTGTCAATACAATTGAAACTATTGTAGAAAGACTTCAACCTCAAACATGTGTAGATGCATTCTCAGGCTCAGGTGTTGTTTCAAGAATGTTACTGAGTCATTCCAAAAAATTATATGTAAATGATCTTGAACTTTATTGTCAGATTCTTTCAAATTGTTTTTTAAAGACACCTTCCTGGGCTGATCAAAATGATATTTCCAACCACATTGAACAAATGAATACATGTCCAGATAAAATTGGTCTATTTACAGATATGTATGCATCCGATACACGACAGTTTTACACTCCTGAAAATGGAAGACGTATTGATGGTATGTTAGATTATATTGAAAAGTGTGTGCCTGATCATTTAAAACCATATTGTCTTGGACCACTTCTGATAAAGGCAAGCATTCATACAAACACATCGGGTGTCTTCAAGGGTTTCCATAAAGGCGGGTGGGGTGGTAAAGGTGGTCACGCACAGGATAGAATTACAAAGAGAATTGAAGTTGAATGTCCAATATGGCTTGAAAAGAGTGGTGAAGTTGAAGTGCATCGTCAAGATGCGTGTGAGTTTTTGAGAGATCTTCCCAAGGTTGATCTCATTTATTTGGATCCACCTTATAATCAACATCCATATGGTTCAAACTATTTCATGTTAAATCTAATATGTACTAACGAAAGACCTCATACAGTTTCAAAAGTATCAGGTATTCCTGGAGACTGGAACAAAAGTCAGTACAATTATAAAAACAAAATCAAAGAGGCTATGGAACTTACCTTGAGGTTAGCTACACAGAAAGCTAAACATACCTTGGTGTCCTACAATAATGAAGGTTTCATCAAACCTGATGAGTGGGAAGAAATTCTAAAACCCTATACATATGAAAAAATTGAGATTGACTACTCTTGCTACAAGGGTAGTCGTAATCTAAAAAATAGATCTACTAAAGTTACAGAGTTTCTATTTATTATTTCGTCTTCGTAATCTTCAAAGAAGTCTTCTTAGTTGCCTTTCTCGCATCTTCCTCTTTTTGGTCTAAATACTTGGGGTTGTACATCTTTTTATGTAATTGCCAAAGATTTGGACTACCCACACGAAATCCTTTTCTTACAGTCGCTTTGTACCAAAATACACAATCAGTGATCTTATTAGATTTTACAGTATTGTCTAATACGAGACACTCATAATTTTCTGTACATGCATCCATCACTTTATTAAACATGTCAAATGTGGGAAAAATACCAAAAAATGATTTGTAAAGCTTTTCTCGGTTTTGTATAATGTTTTCCCTGAGAATAAACACATAATCTACATTTGCTCTCAGTGCAGGTGGAAGATCCATTACATACTGCATTGTCAGCATGAAAAAGATGTTATAGTGTCTTCCATTCATAAAGCACTGGCGAATACATGTATCCTTGAGAAACTTTGAATCATACATACAATCATCAAGAAGCATGAAAGCACCATTGTATAAATTTTTACCCTTTGTACCAACCAATTTACGCTGTCTGGATATCACTCTTTCTATAGCTTCTCTGTCGTATTCACCATAAACAAATAGATCTGGGATGAACTCACCATAAAAGTGATTTCCTTCTTCAGTTCCTGATAGAACTATCCCGGCTGGAATATGTTTCTTATGAAACATGATATCCTTAACTAATGTTGATTTCCCTGTGTTACGCTTACCTATGAATACGCACACCCGATCATCACTCATAGTTTCGGGTTTGAATTTCTTCAGTTGAAGATTCATTCTACATTAGTGTCCCGTTTTATTTAGCAAAATTTTACTCACATAATGTAGGAATGTCAGGTCGTTTAAGACTTGCTGCCACCGGACTCCAAGACCAGTGGCTCACAGGGGATCCACAATTTTCATATTTCCTGATGAATTTTAGAAGACACACAAAATTTGCTATTAATTATATTGAAAGTCAATTTGATGGTGACATAAACTTTGGAAAAACAATCACATGTCGTATTCCAAATGATAGAGGTGATCTCATTAAAAATATGACTGTGAAGTTGACACTTGATGATCCTTCATCTGGATACGAATGGTGTCCATCTGTTGTATCTCATCTTATAGAGAGTGCAGAACTCCTCATTGGGGGACAAACTATTGAAAAAATCACAGGTGAATATATTTATATACATCAACAACTTCACAATACAGACGATGATATAGATCAAACTGTATACTTTTTAAATAGTCATGGACGTACAATTCAATTTACAGGTGACAACACTTACTTTGTTGATTTACCATTCTACTTTTACAGAAATCCAAGTTTGGCTATACCAACATGTGCTCTTACCAAACAAGTGGTTGAAGTACGAATAAAATTAAGACCACTTGCTGAACTTGTGACTGGTGTTACTCCAGCAAACGCAACTGCAAATCTCAAAAAGTTTTCACTTGACACGGAGTTTGTATTCCTTACCGATGATGAAAGAAACTACATGATGTCAGGACCTCTTGACTACATCATCACACAGGTACAAATGTCAAAGTTCTTAATGAAAGCTGGAGAAAATACAAAGTCTGTAATGCTTAATTTTTCACATCCAGTACGAGAACTCTTTTTTGTTTCACAATCAGATGCAGCAGTTGCTGCAAATTACCCAAATAGATACAATACAATAACAAATGTAAAACTTCAATTCAATAATGAAATTGTTTTTGATAGAGGTCGGAAATTTCTTGTGTATGAACAAGCTCTTAAACATCATATTAGTCCACCCAAGTTGGGAACTAACACATATGACGAATCCGAGTTTGCTATGTATAGTTTTGCTCTCAAGCCGGAAGTATACTACCCAACTGGACAAGTAAATATGAGTCGTATTTCTCACAAACTCCTTACACTACAGATAAATCCAATCAATGGAAGTGATAACAACAATACCAGAGTGTATGCCGTAAATTACAATGTACTTCGTATTGAGAGTGGATTAGCTGGTTTAAAATTTTAGAGTGCTATAATAGTAATGGCTGGTGTTGTTCAGCTCTTGGCATCTGGTGCTCAAGACAGGTTTTTTACCATAGACCCAGACTACACATACTTTTTGCAAAGTTTTAAGAAACATTCAAACTTTGCAAGAGAATATGTAGATATAGATTCGGAGATTGTTCCAGATTTTGGTGGTAAAGCCAGATTCAAAATAGCTCAAAACACAGGTGACTTATTGACAGCTCTCAGTGTAAAGATTAAGTTACCCACAATTTCAACTGTACTTTACAACGACCCAAGATTTATAGAATCTATTGGTCATGCACTTATTGAATATGTAGATCTCATTGTAGGTGGTAAAGTTATACAGAGATTAACAAGTGACTATCTTCAAATATATTCAGAACATTATGTCACACAAACAAAACAGAGAGCTCTCAAACATTTGATTGGAAAGTATCCAGAACGAACAATTGATACACGAGTTTCTGATAAAGATATTTTAGGATCCATTGGACAGGCAGATGAAGAGGATGAATTCTTTGTAGATTTACCATTCTACTTTTATAATAATCCAGAATTAGCAGTACCATTATGTGCAATCAAAAAACAAGAAGTTGAAGTCGAGATTAAAATTCGTAATCACGATCATTTGATTATAAAGGGTACAACTGGAGAACTTCAACCTGTGACACCTGGAAGTATCCATCTCAAGGAGTTTACTTTGTGTGCCGAAGTTGCTTTTATTGATCCATGTGAAAGACTTAAAATTGAAAACGAGAAGAGAGATTATGTCATAACACAAGTACAACAAAATATTTTTGATGTTGGTCAAGGTGAACAGGAAGGTAATTTCAAATTAAACTTTTACAATCCAGTCAGAGAATTGTACTTTGTTATTCAGAGACAAGGTGATGTAGGTACTGGTGAAGGTCAATTCATAACACCCTTCGACTATGATAATACTCTTGCGAATACAGGTGGTAAATACATTCTCTATGAAAACCTGGATTATCTTACACTTGATTTGGACGGTCAATCAATAATTACACGAGACACTGGGAATGTTATATTCCTCAAGGCTATCCAAGCAGCTATTCATCATTCAAAGACACAACTCATTAGAAGATTCTACTCTTATAGTTTTGCACTTGAACCAGAAAAGTGGTATCCTACAGGACAGATCAATTTCAGTCTCATAAAAGAACAGATCCTTAACCTAAGTTTAACACCATGTGTAGATTATGCAAGACAAATTCGGGTATACGCCGTAAGTCATAACATTCTTCGTGTTAGTGAGGGAACTGCCCAAACTCTTTTTAATTTGAAGTATTAAAAAGATGATGAAAACTGGTTTTGGTGAATCTTCGGGGGCTTACGAGGAGTCCCAACAAAATGCTCTCATTGGAATTCTCCTTCCAGTTCTTGAAAGAAGTATGATACTTGCAGCTGAATATTCCAAGGCTTGTGGTCGTGATACGGTACTTCCAGAAGATATGGAATATGCAATCAAGTATTGTGTAATGTATACAGTTGGTCAGAATATTGGATCCCTCTTTCCAGAGGTATATGATGAAGAATCTTCAGACGAAGAAGACTTGGAAGAAGTTGAACCAGAAGAGTGTCCACCATTTGAAAGATACTCAGGTGAAGATGCTACATTTAAACAAATGAATGAAGCCTATGATCGTTGGGACATTTGGATTCCCCAAAGCCCTGTAGAGGAGATGTTAAAAAATGCTATTAATAGTAATGAGTACATCGGGACCGCCGGAGGGTTGGACAATTTCTGAATATAAGACATTCAAAGCTACAGGTGACGCAGAAGACAGTAGTACCGATGGAGATTCTGATTGTGATGAAGAAGAACAAATTTTTGCAAAATCAAATATAGTAAGGAAAACAAAGTATAAAAAAATTGTTCTTAAAGAAGAATTGTTACCAGAATAAAAAATTTTCCTTGTGTATAGTATAAAACTTACCATGGCTGACATGACCGCCCAAGCTCTCAAGACTGTTAACCTCGTTACCCAAGAATTGGAAACCCAATCTCTCAACGCGATCGTCGCGGGCTTCTCCTTCGCCGCTGCGATGAGCTGGATGGACTTGGTCCGCTGGATCATCCAACAAGTGATTAAGGTGCCAAAGAACGGTGGTACCCAGTACACTCTCACCGCGATCCTCACCACCTTGTTGTCCATTGCGGTCTACATGGTCGTTTCGGGTATCTCTACTCGTGTCTCCAAGCCAGCGCAACCAGTCTTCGCGATTACTCGCTAAGTTTTGGGCGTTGCTTCATAAGGATTAACAAGACCATTCCAATAAAAACAATTACTCCGATAGAGATGTACTCTTTCCATCTATAAGAATCCACTATAACTTCAGGGATACTTATTGGTGGTGGCAATTCTTTTTTGACCACGTCAAGGGGAACTTTTGGAAGTCCTTCCAACTTATCCGTAGAACCTGTAATTTCAAATTTCAATATATGATCTTGACCTCTGAAATCATATGGAATGAGACGTCCATGACTCATGTATAAAAATTCAACCCGAACATCCCGAATAAACTTTTGTGGTCCCTTGTAGAATTCATGTTTCAATGGATCATTTGTATGATAGTAATTAATGACATCCGCACCATTCGTTAAGATGTGACCTGTATAAAAGGGTGTTTTAGAATATATAGTTTTTGTAAATTCATCTGAACCACTTGTAAGTCGTATAATTATGGAATTTGGACCACCAAGATTAATTGCACCTGATGTAAGTGTATAGTTTGAAGATGATTGATTATTTGATGAAAATCCAAAAACTTGGTGTGGTGTAGTTGAGTTTGTACCATTTACATATCCATGCGTTCCATCAAAAAACTCAAATGTAAAATCATTGGTTGCACCTGTATTTGAAAATGTCATTGTATTTCTATATTCGTCATAAGTAACCTGATCTATATGAGATGATGGAAATAATTGCCTTTGAAGTTCCGAAGCCATTGTCGCTCCACTGGTGTAATTATTAGATTCTAATGTAATATCAACACCATCAACGCTAAAAATTTTATTCGTTTCACAAATTTGTAACTGCGGCGTTGGAATTCTTGCAGAAACGAGTGTGATTTGAGTGACATCATAAATAGGCTCTTTCAATGTCACAACATAGTTGTTTGCGTAAGGATATAAGTTTGTATACCTTTCGCTACTATCTATGTCAAGGGTATGAACCTTCATTAAAATATAGGCACAATATTTTAATGATTGTTTTTGTGTAAAATGCGTTTTACATCTAATAAATGTGATGCGATAATGGGTTGTTCTGGAGTTGTCTCTTCGCAATATCCAATGATCGCGAGTTGGGATTTTCATTACCCTTGTAAGCATTGAATTGGTGGAAAGGCTTTTGTTGATAGTTTTGAGTCCACCCACCATTTGCAGCATTCACACGACCATCAATACGTGAAGTATCGGAACGAACCGCGGTAAGGGCACCACCTTGCTTGAGGGCACTTTCCCGGACATTCATGCGTCCTGGGTTACCCATACGGTTCGCCTTACCTCTACGATCCTCTGGGCGGAAACCGTATTTCATCAATTCTTCGTTATTCTTTGTAGTAATCTGAGCAGCCGCACTTGTCGTGTAAGCTCCACTGAAATTGGTAATACCTGGAGCCGCGTGACTGTAGTGTGCGAACTGTTGATCGTTACGATCGCTCTTGAATCTTGTTGGATCTTGTGGCATCGTTTGGGCTGAAACAAAACGCTTAGCCCCATTGAAACCGAGACCATCCGCGCGATGACCGGTCTCTGAACGGTTAGTAGTTCTCTTTGTTCTCTCATGCTCTTGACGTGGTATCAAACCTGACATACCCTGTGCGCGTCCTGGCATCGTGGGAAGACGACTTGGAAGATGAGAAGTAGTTTCTGGCTTGTTGTGTGTCAATTGACCAACAACCGCCGATCGTCCCCCAGTAATATCCATCGCTGGACCTGATCGGCCTGGAAGTGTAGTAAGACGATACTCACCCACATTAACTGGATTCACGCGGAACATTTGTTGGAAACCACCACTTGCTGGTGTTTCAGAACCAACACCTAAACCTGGACCAACCAATTGTTTTTCAATTGGTGAAAGGTTGTTCATGCGACCGGTGTCATACATACGATTTCTCATATTGAGAATTTCTTGTCCACCACTTCTCTGCTGGCGACCAATATCGGCAAAACTCGCCATCTCCATCTTACTTGGTACTTCTACACGTGGCTCAAAATCTCGTTCTACGAATTCGGGGACGGTATCATCATTGTAAACAGTTGGTTGGGTAACTTGTACTTGTTGAACAGGTTGTTCAGGTTCGGACTTGTTACTCAAAGCACGTCCAGCAAAAATCAGACCGGCAACGGCGGCGAGTGAAATGGGATCGGCCATTCTTATTTTTTAGTAACATTTTTATTAGCGTATCTTTGCTGGAAGAGACCGTTCTGAAGTTCCGCACGAGTACTTGTTGGCTCGTAACTCATTGTACGAAGAGGCACCTTACATTCCATATTGGAAAGTGGAAAAAGATTACGTTCGTACGTTGGAACAATAACTCTACCGAAACGGCTTGTTGATTGTGGTCGAAGTTGGTCACTCACATCAATGTATTGCGCTGGAGAACCTTTGCCCGCCATATATGGCGCCGTTCCATATAACATGGTATTTGGACGACAACTACCGCAGTTAATAGAACTGGGCTGAGGGTACACAAAGACTTCTTCAGTTGCTCGCACTGATGGGAGAGCACCTGTATTTTGAACTATCGCAAGACCAGGCTGAAGTTGGTATGCCATTTATTATTACACGAGAATATTTATCATCTAAGCTGGGGCAATACCATGACCTCTATGAGAAACCCGACTATCACCTGCTGGATCTAAACCAGCGAACGATTCAAGTTGAACACCTCGGGCATTGGGATTACACATTTGTGGATTATTTCGGCAAAGATTACTATTTTTTGGTCCATAGCACCATTCAGCAAAAGCAGTTTGATCTCCTGGGATCTTGGAAACTGGAGATGTCACAAACTGGCGAGCCGCGGCATTGCGCTGATACATTGGATGGGCTGAGCGAGAACGACCCGCATCATATGGAATACGATCATCTAACATACTTTTAACAAATGGCTTAACAGTTGGATAATAGCACGCTTCAAGTCTATTTGGAGCGTCAGTATAGTCAGTAATAAGAACATTACCCATTGGATTATCTTCAGTTGGCATTTGACACCCATTAACATCACCATTTGAAGTCATACCATACGTTTCCTTTACCATTTTTGACTTATACATAACATAAAGAACACTAAGAATTGTGGCACCAAGAACAAAGATTCTTGGATCACGACGAATGAGGTAAATGGCACAACATGCATAAATCACAAAACGTGAAGCTGCGTTGATTCTGTCTTCTGGGGTTTGATCACGATTTGGCCAGAATTGTGAAACCTTGTCAACCCGAATAAGTTGCTGAGGATCGTCAAACCAGGCCTTCATTTAGTATAACATGAGGTTTATTTTTTGGTCATACCCCCAAGCATACTTCCCATCATCTTCATGAGTGCATCTTGATCAAGCTCACCACCTTCGGTCTGCATCTTGTCGGCGCAATCCTTGGCAATACCTTCAATGAGATTGAGAGTTTCCGCTGGAATAGCCGTAATTGTAGTACCAAGCATGTACAGAGTTTGGAGATACTGCCAAGTTGCAGACTTTGTATTGGCACTCATACGAGACCAGTACGTCTTAATGTTAAGATCCTTGAGGAACTCAATCTTTTCAATCTCCTCGAGAAGGAAAGATTCATCCTTCGCAGAAATCTTATCAGCATAGGGAGTCACACCCTTCATGAATCCATCGACAATGAGTCGTGGGTTCGTCTTCTTGAGTAATTCAAAAGAAGTAGTCATCTTCTTGATTCCGGTTTCATCTGGAAAAGTCTTGTGCAATTCCACAAGAAATTGGGAGAGCATGTCGTTAAACGCAGTGACAGACGCCATTTTCTTAATTTTAGGGCTAAATCTTTAAGTTTAGAAAGGATCATTAGAAATGACCTCTCTTTGTCCAAGACCATTTGCGACAATGAAGTAAACAAGGATCGCATTAAGTACGGCTGGCTTGGTGTATTTGTTTAATTCTAATTTACCTTCATTATTGAGTTGGGCTTTGAGGTGAATGTAACCAGCGGTAATCATTCCAGCAATAAGAGCGGCACTCAATGGGTCTCGGAGATATTCGGATAGATCTTCCATTTAATTATACGCAGTTTTTTTTACACGCTGTTCTGGGGCATCACCAAAGAAAACACCTTCATCTTCTGGTTCTGCGATACCCTGAGGAATTGGAGCTTCGGGTTCTGGTGCTTGCACACCTGGGACCGTTTTGAATTCATTCTCAAGCCCGGTGGGTTGTAAGAGTTCCGGTTCCTCTTCAACATTCATCATTGGTTCATCTTCTGGGAATGATTCCATTTCTGGCTCTGGGAAAGTTTCATCACCCGCGTCAAAAACATCTGGATCTTCACTGTCATGAACTTGACTATCAAGGTCAATATTACGACTCTCTTGTGACATATAAGTCTGGAGAATCTCCTGTACTGGAATAAGTTCCTTCACAGTGGCTTCAATACAAGTTGAAAATCGTCGGGTCAATTCGTCATCACGAGCATACTCGCTTTGTTCTTCATGAAACACGTATGGATCTTTGTAGAGATCTTTTGCAATATTGTTGTAACAGGTTTGAATAAAAACTTCATTTGTTGGAAGCTTGAGACTGATCTTCTTATTATCCGCCTTGAGACGAACAGCAGAAAGGATCTTCGTACACGCCACAAATACCGCCGCTACAAGATCGTTAAACCAAGCACAACGATTCGCTATATTGTCACTGTGTTGCTTAGACATCGCATTCGACCAATTTGGCACCTCTTTGAGGAGCTTCTGGAACATGATAAGTGTCTTTCGCCCCTTGGAAAGTTTAGTTGCTTCATCATACATATCCTGGAAAACTTCAATCATAGGTGGACACATAATGAGGTAGAGTTGCCCCATGTACTCCTTTTTCGCCTCTACCATTATATTTAAGTTGTCCATTTATCATTGAGTGTGTTTTTAATAACTCCTGTCCTACGCACCCCTCCTGTACTTATTAGCCATCTTCTTGAGATTCATTAAATCTGGAAAATCTACTTCATCTGAATCATCTGTTTTCTGTTTTATTTTTTTGGGTATAATCCACGAAACATACATATCATAATCATTCACAAGATTCACATCAAAACCACCCAATTTAAGTTGTCGTACAATATACTTTGCAGCCAAACTTCTATCAAATGTGGGATACCCGATGACAAATGTAGGTACAGTTAGAAATACTTGCTTGTGACCAAGTTCTACTGATTGTTTAATCTTACGAGAAAATTGTTCATATACTCTTGTGTATATTTCCTTCCTGATTTGTTTTCTCTTTTCATCAATTTTAGTTATATCATTGATGCTGATCATTATAATTGATTCAATTTATTTTTAACCATTTCTAACTCACCTTGAGTTGGCACGGATACATCTTTAACAAGGTCATACTTTACAAAGTCTTGACCCCCACGGCTTTCAACAAATGGTGTAACATTAGCAACAGTCTGAACATCAAGTGGTTGAGATCGGAGCGATGTCAATTTGATTTGCCCATTTACAACTTCATATGACGCAACAACCGAGAAACCAAACGCAAACCCACTGTTTTTTATAGTCATGAACATACATTCGTATATTGTTTTGTCATCTTTGACAAATTTCTTGACAGCTGTGGTTTCTATAATGTAGGTACAGAGACCAGTACGCTTAGAAATTTCTCTGTTTGCTTGAAGCACAAATTCTTCCATCATGTCGTTGTCTACATCAGCCTCCGCCTGAGTGTAACCAGTAAGATCTGGTCTGATATCGTCGAGGCGAACGGAACCAGTTGGTTTATTGTATCCTGAGAAACCAAAGACTTCGGTGAATGGTTCACGTCTCATTGTGAGCAACAGGACAATGGCAATAAGAATGATCGTCAAAGACCACTTCATCTTTACTACTATGCGTTAATTTTTTTTTACAAAATACCCATATAGATATTAGATGTCGCTGCTGATATATAGTCCAAGATGCAAACACTCCATGGAAGTCATTGAGTATATCAATAGACAACCACAATTGAAACAGCTCGTGCATTATCACAATATTAACACACAAGGTATTCCTCCAGCATATCGCAACAAGATTACCCGTGTACCAACAATGTTGACAAAAAATGGTAAAATTTTAGTTGGAAATGAAATTAAGAATTGGTTGGACTCGTTACTTCCCAACAAGGAAATTTCAAATTGTGGATTTGGAGGAGGATGTTCAATGACCACGCTTGATGGTGATGATAATGACAGTGATATTTTTACACTGGATCATTATGGACAGTCGCTACAGCCCGCCATGACACGAGAACTTGAAGAGAAAATCAACCGTGATGTAAGTAAGGGCGTTGCCTATAACGAACAGATTTAAAGATATAACGCAGTATTTTTAGTAATATGAGACTGGTTACAATTCAGGCTTCGGCTATTAAATCAACATTTGAGGTACTCAAAGATATTCTTAATGACGTGAATATCTATTTTCGCCCACAGGGTATGTACATTGTGACACTGGATACCGCAAGGACATCACTCATTGATATGTTCCTTTCATCTGATAACTTTGAAGAATATCATTGTGAGCAAGAAGAAATTATTGCTGGAATCAATATTTCAAATACTTTCAAACTATTGAAGACAATTACAAATAATGATGTTCTCACAATTGAAATTAATTCAAAAGAATGTATGGATATTGAAATTTCAAGTGAATCAAAGAAGACGAGTACAAAGTTTCAACTCAAACTTCTTGACATCAATGAAAGTCGTATTGAAGTTCCAGAAGTCACAATGACAAGTGTCACTATACTTCCATCTGCCGATTTCCAACGCCTCTGTCGAGATATGTCAAATATCGGTAGCGATATAGAAATCACTCGGGTGGGTAAGGAACTTCGCCTTAGATGTGAAGGTGATTTTGCAAATCAAGAGACGAGTATTCAATGTCCAGATGATAGTTTAGAAATGAGTGGACTCTACTCATTGAGATACTTGAATATATTTACAAAGGCGACGAGTATGTGTGCGTCTGTGCAAATTATGCAAGAAGAAGGAAATAGATTTCTCATTTTAGGGTACAACGTTGCCAATTTGGGTGAACTCAAGTTTTACCTGGCAACTAAGGTATCCGAAGATCAGTTGTAAAATCTTCAGTTGTAAGTAAAAGCTTTTTCATACCCAATGAATTATTAATGATAATTTTTGGAAACTTTTTAATAAGTGTTTTTTGTGTGTAATACAAGAAATCTTTTAGAGGCACATGTTGTTTGTGAAAGTCATTTCTTGGTCCTGCATACCTTTTCACCTTTTCAGTAATGTCTACTTGTGGTTTATCATCGTGATCCACAATCCACACACTACTCACAGGGATACTAAAGTTTATACCCATATCTTCATCTTCTCCAGGTTTGAAGTTGATATTTTTAGAAATAGCCTTATATACCTTACCACCGTACCAATATTTTACACGAAGTATGAGATCTTTGACATTCTGCGGAACTACTGTATGTCTAAATGGTTTTCCTGTGACATAACAATGAAATTCATCAAGGACACCATCCCAATCCTTACGTTCTTCTTCCCAAAATGGATCTTCAACCTGATACTTCATTCGATAGTCAATCTTGTATTCCAATTCTTCCGAAATTATACTATAGTCCCGAGGTGTTGTTAACTTTGTGTAAAAATATAAAACATTACTTAAAAGTTTGATCAACATTCTTAATTATAATGGAGGGAAACTTTTTAAGTAGGTATAAAAATAAGATTGAACATTGGACAACACTTATTGAAACCGACCCTACCAATAAAAAGAGGTACGAAAGTGAGATGTCAGATTATATGATTGTATGTATGCCTTACATGAATCAATATGCAGATGAAGCTGAAGAGATCACAAACACAGACAATATTTTTAATGTCAAAGAAACTGTCGGTCTTCAAAGAAAAGATATATTCAGAGACTACCTCATAGAAGTAGAGAATCAAAATATAGCCAGACCCGTTGAACGTAAAATAGAACAATGTGAAAACTGTTCATCCAGTAATATAGTTCATTTTCACGACACAAGTGAATTGGTTTGTGATTCATGTGGGTTGATATTAGCATGCCTCATTAGTGAAGAATTAACATATAGGGAAGAACAAGAAACCTCAGAAAAGGTTGTCAATTATAGTTATAAGAGAGAGAATCATTTTAATGAATGGTTAAGTCAGTTTCAAGCACAGGAAATGACTACGATACCAGATGAAGTTATGGAACAGTTAAGGTCAGAGTTAAAAAAGATGAAGATCAAAAGTCTTGACGAGATTACACACGCAAAGATTAGAGGACTTCTCAAGAAGTTGAGACTCAATAAGTACTATGAACATGTGCCATATATAACGAATATTCTCAATGGTATCAAAGCTCCTAATATGCCCCAGGAATTAGAAGAGAGATTGCGTATCATGTTTAAGGATATTCAAAAACCATTTGATGATAATTGTCCAACTGAAAGAAAAAACTTTCTTAGTTACTCCTATGTTCTTTATAAATTTTGCGAACTTTTAGGAGAAGATGAGTACTTGCAATACTTTCCTTTACTCAAATCTAAAAGTAAACTTTATGCACAAGATCAAATATGGAAGAAGATATGCCGCGATTTACAATGGGAATTCATTCCGACAATATAGTAATGATCAAAGAAAGTTGTCCCAATTTTGATATATGTCATCGAAGAATGCAGACAGGATTGAAAGTATGTACTTCATGTTTTTGGAGATATGAAAATCAAATTCTTGATTTTAAGGATGACATAGAATGCTTGTCTTGTCTTAACATCAAGAAATGTGTAAAGTTTAGAAAATGTACTCACTATGTATGTTTGACGTGCTTCCCAAGGTATCATAAATGTCCAACATGTTTTAAACTTAAAGAGGCTGATACAGAAGAGTCTAATGAATGAGTATGAGAAGTTCTGTGTAGATGAGGCACAGTATCATCTACAAAGAGCCAGTGAACTACTTACAGATGGTCTTCGGGATCCAAAGAAATATTACGATGAACGAAGAGAATTTTACGCGATATTGGCTAAGATGTTTCCTCTAATGATCCTAATGCAACAACACAACGAACTTCAACCTCTTGATTCAAATGAATCGGAAAGTTTATCAGATAACCAGTCTTCAGTCCAGTCAGACGAAGATAGTTACGTAATTGACACTCCGCCGCGTCGTTAAGAGTTTTGATCGCCTTGAACTCAAGCACTATTTCATTATTGATTATTATGTCAGCTCTTACATTACCAACAATATGACCCTCAAAGGGAATCGGCACAATCCGTTCCGATTCGTATTGAA
>Ga0222719_10001383_pt1 | contig 23658 bp, 20 predicted proteins | sample C33_34DmetaG_FD_165039 | JGI IMG/M metagenome (GOLD analysis project Ga0222719, IMG submission 165039) | Estuarine water microbial communities from San Francisco Bay, California, United States - C33_34D | ecosystem: Environmental > Aquatic > Marine > Unclassified | place: USA: California...
TTTACATCATCACCACCATATTGCGAGCCAATAACAGCAGATAAGTCGCGGTAATCAGCTCCTGCTATTGACTGACCATTACAAAGCAAATATCCACTAGGTACGCTTGATCCCGAAGCAACAGGTATAATAGTTCCAACGGGAATAACAGATGAAGAGTTAAAGTAGACAGTAGCATTTGCTTCTGGAGTGGTCCATTGGAGATTACCATTAGCATCTGAACGTAAAAATACATTAGCACCGCCTAGACCACCAACAGGAAATTGATAATCAACATTGTTAATGTTAATATTCTGTGGTAATTTAAGGTGTGAAACTGAATGAGCAGAAACTCTATCTGTTTTAATTTGCGTACTACTTAACGAGATCTTAGTATTGCTAAGATCAATTGAATTACCTAACGCATTAACAGAAACATTAGCTCCAGAAATTGTACCGACTGAAATAGTACCGTTACTATCATCGATATCAATAGTAGTATCACCAGCCTCTAAAATACGACCAGCTGATAACCAAGTAGACTCTTCGGTGAGTACGTAAAATATATTACTCGTAGATTCAAATGCATAATCTCCTGTAATAGCGTCTGTAATAGTAGAAATATCTGTAACTGACCCCTTCCATTTATTACCTACAACTATACCACCGGCAGTTTGACCATCTCCTACAAACAGACGTTTACCATCAGTAGTGTACCCTAACTCACCTTCTGATAAGGTAACATTAACGCGATCTAAATTATCACCACGACGGACAAGTAATTTAAGAAGGGTGTTTTCGAGAATTTCGATTTTTTTAGCCATGATTTTTATTTTTAGTATGGAAGTTTAAATACTGGGATAGCAAAATTACCACATGTACCAGATGCTATTTTAACAAACCCCGCGGATTTGATAGTTTCGGAGACTTGTGTGCCGCAAGCATTAGCTGATAATACTGATATACATGTTTCACTCGCGCCCCCGTCGCAGAATAAGGAGCCAAAGTAAGGGCCGTTAGTAGTACAACCAGATAAATTTTGCAGAATTGTTGTTTCTGTTGAAGTGACCCTACCTGTACTATCATATACAGCACTATTGAACGGGTTGATAGTAGCCCCTCCAATAGTTTCAAGTCTTATAGTGGATCCATCACCACTCTTTTCAAGTCCGTTACCAAGGGCAGAATCACAGATTGCTTCAGCATCAATGGTATCTGCTGGAGCATTTCTAAACTCTAATTGAGTGCCATCATAAGTAAAAGAATCTGTAGTATATACTCCAATAGGATCAGCACCACCACCACTTAAACCATTACCAATGTTACTAGTACTAACCGTACCACCAATAACACTAAGTTGTCCAGTGCTAGAATCAACTGCAATAGTAGAACCATCAACATTAGCTGAGAGACCAGAGGTTGTATATAAAAGACCACCATTTTCACGAACAACGTTACTACTTAGCTGTGCAATACCAACACCGTTATCAACTATGTGTAATTGATTACTTAAACTATATTCAATAGTTGTGTTATCTGTTTGTGAACCAATAAAGGCCCATGATGATAAATTATCTGCATATGTACCGGAAAGTTGGTATAGAAAATTATTATCATATACTAAATCCCCATTAATTGCATAATTAAGATCTGTTCTACTACCTACAGTTATTGGTGTATGTGCAACATTACCGACGTTAACTCCACCAACTGTAAACCCATCTCCAACCCAAACCCGCTTAGCGTCTGTAGTATACCCAAGTTCACCTTGTTCGAGAGTAATAGCCTGACGCTGTGTATCAGTACCTCTTCTTAATTTTAATTTTACTATTTCAATATCTGGCATTGTTTTAAAATGTTAAGCTGTTCGTTTCCACACATACAAACCAAATGCAGGTGGTAAATTATTATGTGATTGATCACCGCCTGTAGAAAATGTTTTGGTGCTAATTGTCCCACGGTTGCTATCGATATCTGATTTTCTCCCTGATGTCACAGTAGAAGCAAGTAATGGATCGACTAACATATCTACTCTCTCAACACGGTTGTTTTGTTCGTGGTAGTGACTAGGTAGTTCATCTTCTGTTAATGTATGATTATATTCACCTACTGTTATGTCGTCACCAGCTGCTACTGTTTGTGTGGCAGCATTTTTATCCGTTCCTTCCCCTACTCCAGCAATAAACTTACCTTCTGCAACCTGAGTCCAAGTTGAGCCAGTAAATCTTCCTCCAGGGTTAGTATTATCAGTAGAAAAAATAACTGAACCGACTGGGTACAGTGAATCTACTAATGCATCAACTAAATTTGTGCCTAAGCTACCATCAACATCAATTCCTTGACCAGCTCGTCCAATTTTAAGAGAGCTCTTATTACCAAAACCATCATATACATCTTGCAATCCAGATGCCGGAATAGCCTCCCCTTTAGCATGAAGCACACCGACATAAGTATCGGAAATGTTGGTGTTCGTTAATGATTCACTTGCCATACATATATTTATGGTAGTGGCAGTATTAAGCAATTAAATTTCTATAATACCTCCAACAGTATATGACCGTTGTACTGAAGTATCAACATCCGGTTGCACAAAATTAATTAATCTGGTCTGCAGCTCGTAAATCAACTTAAAGCATCTGTTTAAAACACCATTAAGGTTTTCTTCATTACCATGTATATAGAAATTTTCGATTTCTTGTGTTATAAATTTATCAAACTCTACGTTATAATTATAGTCATCAAGCTCTAAAATGTCATTATTATAGGATCCTGAAAATCTACCAATAATATTATTTTTAAGAGTTAAAACATCGTCGATAAGCTTATAAATTTCCAAATTAATAATTGATTGCTGTATAAATCCATCCGGATTTAATGAAAATCCTTCGCTTCCATAGTTAGGGTAGTTAACATCTTTTAGTACTCTTTGATATGATGTAGTTATAGGCTCGTCAAAGAAATAAAGACGGCCATTCGTTAACATATAAGTCTTATCATAGCTACTAGTAGATTGGAAAATTGAGAAACTATTAATTTTAGAATCAAGCAATCCAGTAACTTGTTCTGTGGCCGCGGCCTCCCCAAATTGAGTACCTAAATTCCAAATAAATTGTGCTTGAGAAAAATTAATGTCATTGAAATTCCAGCGATTATTAATAGTTATTGGGTCAGTAGCAACTTCAATAGTCTCATCCGTAAAGTTTAAAAGGTATAGACGCTCAGTGCGGTACTTACCAATAACTTTAGTTGGCCTGGTTTTAAACTTTTTATAAACAGTTTTATTTGTGGCAAAATACCAGTAGTTACTGTCAGTACCTGAAAAGGTTATATCAACTATTTCTTCATCAAGAGCTAATTTATCGTCTAAAACAATTTCCTCTTTAAACCTAAAGTTATCACCACTAAAGCGATATAAGGTTGTTACACGATTGTTAATATCATTAGTAGTTACATCCTTATAAGTTAAAATATATAACGATCCGAAGTCTGGATCGAACCCCATAGCACCTAATGTCTCTATATTAAAGTTAATGGATGTAATACGGGTGATATAGTTAAATTCTTCATCAAAAAGCTTAACTACTTTATTTCCAGAATCAAAAACAGCTACAGTATCGGGATTTACTGCTAATTTGGTTGGCCTTATAAATTTAGTTTGCCGTCTAGCATCTCCATAACCACCGACGAGCTCAATATAGTTACGCTTATTCCTAAGAGAACTATCATTGTTAACGTACCCAGCAATATCGTATCGAAGTACTACATTATTACCAGTATCTGAAAGAAACAGATATTTACTTGTAGATGCAATTCCACCTAGCTCTTTAAATGATAAATTATTTTCTTCTGTCGTTTCGTAACCAGTTGTATCCTCTATAACTGTTAAATCGGTATTCGAACCAGTAAGGCATATAAGATCAGAAGATGTGCAGACAAACAAAGAGAATTTATCATCAAAATCTAAATTAGTTTGAGCAGTAGCTCCTACAACATATCCAAATGCACTTAAATAGTGACTATTCTCAAATCTAATATTGTCTACAAACTGTGGGGTTTCTGTATCCGATGTTCTTATTTCAAACGCTGTTAAAGTATTAGAAGAGAGAGATGCATATCTCAATGACTCCGTATATGGTAGCTTATTAGAGGAGATAAATAAGCGTGAGTAAACAAACGTATTATTCTTCCGTAAATTATCTAATTTAAATTTAAATAAATCGTAATTAAAATTATCGTTGAGATTAAACGTGCAATCGTCTATAGTTGTTGGTAGTGATATTTCTATATCACTAATTACCCGATCTGTAAAATCGTTAGTAAAAAATAAATCAGTGGCAAAAGTATTTTTAGAAGATAAAGCCTTACCAGTTGTTACCTCCCGCGCAACCCCATCTACTGTTTCTACAAAGCCGTAAAAATCCGAGCCCGTGAGTGTAAATAATTCACCAGAGGTATAAACTTTTTTATATGAAGTATAATCAGTAATCATCTTTTAATAATCTTTAAATACAATATCATTTATCGTAACACCAACCGGTGCAAAATTTCTAGCTTCAGCTAAAATAGATGTTTTTATTTGCTCACGTATAATCGGGTCAGTAATATTGAGATTCTTCACAACAACGTCAATAGTGTTTGAAGAATTAGTTCTGTTAAACTTAAAGAACTGCTGAATTTCGGTTTTCGAAGTTCGTTGACCTGCAGGTAGTGATAACACTATATCATCAATTCGTTTTTCTAGCAAGTATAAAGCATATACTAATTCTGTATCAATAGCTTCATTATAAACAAATGGATTTCTTACAATAAGATCTTTGGTGTAATAATACCCTGGTTGTTTGAGATATGTTGATAGATCCATATTACTCTGGAATCCAGTAGATCCAATAAATAATTCATCACTAAATATATCTTGTATCATATATTTACCAGGCGCAAAAGTTTGATTGTCATATAACTCAGCATTAATATATAACGTTGAATTGCCCTGCACTGTATCTAACCTATATGTAAAGTTATAGAACCCAGGTTCGAAGTCATTAGGATCAAACGAAATAGTTTTAGTAAGAATGTCCTCATTATCTAGATAATTTCTTAATGTTAATTTAAAATCAATTGATGTTGAATCATACAAATGATTAATTACATTATAATTTGTTAGTTTAGAACCGGGGGTGTTATGACCAAATGAAACTCCTGATAATGCAATAGCTGTATTATTTAAATTTTTGTACATGTACAGGTTATCTTCACTATCTTTTGCAAGTACAATAGGGTACTGATTATTTATACCATTTACATATTCATTTACCCAATCTATTGATATAAACTCACCACCAGAAAGTCCTTCCGACAGGATTGTATCTGGTTCTGTATCAGAACCAGCGCTATCAAGACTACCGATTGATCCGGATAATTCAAAAACGCCGCTTGTATTGAATACAAAATATTCAGAGGACTTTAAGATATAAACTTTATCTTGCGCAACTAAGAAGTCTTTAATATTCGACTTAAGGAAAGCTTCTGGAGCTCCATCTAAATTATGCTTAACAATAAAATTGCTAACCTGATAAAATACAGTTGAATCGTTTTCCCAGTTGTTATTACCACCAGGTAGTTTATAGACCGTATCGTTATATTCTAATACATTATCATACAAGCAAAACTCGTTTTCATATACATCAAATTCATCTGCTGAAAGAGTGGAAACAGAAAATGTATTTGTGTTAATACGTCTTACCTTTTGATCACCTGAAATAAAATCTATATGATCGTGCATTTGATAGTATCCAATATACTCTAGAATATCACTACCACAGTCTAGCTTAATTTTATTACCTTGTGTGTTAACTTTATAAAATAAATTTCCAGAGGTGGTGACAATGTAATCATCTAAAGCACTTCTTTTAAATACCTGTTTAATCTTAGTTTTGAACTCAACTTTATTTCTTAATTCAAAGTCAGTGTTAAAAATATATAACGTTTGATCACTTACGACGTGAATAAATGGTGTAACAGTTTGATCTTGGAAAATACCAAATCCGCGATTGGTGTTGTTGCCTAGTAATTCAAATCCATACTTATTAGCAGGATCTAAATACATATCAAAGTTTAGAGTAAAGTTTTTTGTTTCATCAATACTGTCAGAAACATTAAATACACTGTACCTATCGCCATTAAAAGTAAGTTGGTTGGTATCAACCTCCGTACAGTAGTTTTCTGTTTCACCCCTTACCTCCTTAGATGTAATATAGCTGTCAAAAGATGAAATTAATGGAGATGAACTTTCGATAATCTCTCTTATATCAGCATTACCAATACGTTGGTATTTAATTGCAATATTAGGTTCAATGGCTGCATCACTTAACTTATCAAAGAACTTTTCTCGGTTAAGTACCGCGTCAGAAGCATTGAGCGTTAATGTATCGACACTATCATAAAAAGATGGTGCATAAGTAGGAGTAGCAGATAGCGCTGCACCTTTAGAGATTTTATCAGGGTAATAATATCTGTCAACCCATACACCAGCTTCACCCAAAACACCACCTGACAGCCAAGTGCAGAGATATCTGCCGTTATCATACTGAGTCGTATTCTGTCTCTTTATAAAAATTTTATCTGACAATACAGGTGTCGGCCCGGCAAATGCTCCATTATAAACAAATTGTGTATCATTAATATTGAGCTTTTCATATGGGTAAATAGATGAAGGTGCTATAAAGAATGTATCCGTTCCATTTTCAATAAAGACATCTTTATCGTAAAAACTGTAATTGAGATTAATTTTATCTAAACCTTTTTCCTGATCGTTACCAGAATTTATATTATAATACTCACGTGGGTCACGGCCTAGGCCAATCGAACTATCAACCATATTTGAGCCACGTTTGATATAGTTAAATTCTGATCTATTGGTGTCTAGTGAAAAATAGTTTATTGGTAGTGACTCTGCAGAAACTGTGTTGTAAGCAGTAGTAAATACATATTGCCCATCCTCATTAAAACTACTAGTCTTTGTATCGAGAATTAAGTTAGATGATGTTTTGTTGTTATAAGATATAAAACTCTTGTTAATGGAATTTACATTTTGATCTAATGTATAATCAATATGCATTAGATTATCAAGCCCACGATTTAAACTGCCTTGTACTAATGGAGTGAGAACTAGCTCGCCTCCACTTAGCGTAACAATGTTAAGAACACTATCTTCAAATTTAAACAATTGTAAATACCCATCACTATCTAAAACATATCTAAACACATCACTCTGCTCACGAGTAATGTCTCTATAATTGTCTGTGTTTTGATAAAACACAAACCCATATGGGAGATTGGTCTCCGGATCAACCCCGTTATTATAGTTAAGATAAAAATCAAACAATCCATTATTATGCTTAATTCGGCATAAGTTGTTATTTAATGCTTCTATTTCGAAAAAATAGTTATTAGCGAATAACCCAGTTTTGTTAAGAGGTTGTATACCTAATGCTTTTTGATCATTAGTTTGATCTGCGTTACTCTTGAAAATGTATAAATATTGACGCGGCTCATTATTTGGTCGCTCAAACCCAATTTTTGTTACTAAAGAGGTTGTCTCATCACTACTTGTAGATGACAGTGATATAAAATTCTCTAATTTATTTTTACCAGTAAGGTAAAAAGAAGAATAGTTATTTATTCTACTATCACGTGCACCTGAAAGAGCATCAATAAGATTGACATTTAACCCCTGCTCTAGAGTTGATTTAGTTTGCTCAATAGAGATATATCTATCATTATATTCTGCATTAGGAAATGCAATTGAACTAACTGAGTATGTATTGGTGTTCGCCATTTACATACATATTTAATGGTACAAACATGAAACACAATTAATTATTCAAGAAAGTGATATAGGTCGCGTTATTAAACTTCGATTGTAGGTTGGCAATAGTATTGCTAGCGGATGCACCTACCATCTGGGTTGAAGTAATGCCGAGCTTTTGTATATTATCGTAATAGCTTTCACGAATCAATTTAATGGGCTGGAAAACATTAGCGTAAAATCCGTTGTTGTAGTGTATTAAAAATTGCGCAGTTAAGTTAGTGAAATACGAACTTGTAGATGGTACATATGTATGCTCATACTGATTTAAAATAGTTCCACCAACCTTACCATATAGAACTTCATCAAAAATAGATTTAGTTTTATAATCGAAGACAATATCTTTTTGAGCATATTGTATAGAACTGGAATCACCCCAATTGATATCTAATGTAAGGGCTGAATTGATCGCTTCAGATATACCAGTTAATACAAAATTTATTGTAGGAGCTCCTTTGAATGATATTTCTTCCCCATACACATTTGTATTTTCTGTTATGGAAGAAAGGTTAATAAAAATCGTACTCATTATACAGTAAAGGTGAAGTGTCTAGAATCTCTGGTAAATGATCCATTACTTGCTGAAATAAAGCTGAAGTTTGTAGTATCGCCAAAGGTTGAGGTTCTGGTAATATTATTTAATGGTTCATATCTATTTGAATCAACAACGATAAGCTTATTATCCGACATCTTAAACGAAGCATCAACTAAGTGAGTGAAATCGTTTTTATCGCATACAATGTATGTCAATTTAAATATATCATTTAAGCTATTATAAGTTAGTTTAGGAGTATGTACAGAATCCGGAGTGTAATTTCGAGATGAAAGCGATTCTACATTTAATTCAAAAGCACTTAACGTCGTATCATCTGTACCAGTTGGGTACAGCTTAGTTGTTGAATTTTGTTGAATATTATATTCGTAAATTTCTGGATATACAGCCTTGTAGTTATCAGCGAGAGGTGCGCATGTATCATTAGCATTATCTCTAAAGCGTGCAAAATAAACTTTACCAGTTTCTTCGTTATAAAATCTATTAGTAAATACTTCAACCATATTAGCACTATTAACTGAAAATATAGTATTAATAGTTGATGGACGAGTAAATGCCCCTTCCTTATATGAAATTTTGTCAATAATGAGGGTTGACTTTGTTTCGAGGAATATAGTATTTTGTATAATATCAAAATCTAGAACCTCATGATTAATTTGATTTTGAATTGCTGACGAATACTTTGTAATAGTTTTATTAAGTGCAGATGACAACAACTCGGAAGTAGAGTATGTACCATTTTTAACATAGAGATTGCCTATCAATGTTTGCTGCTCTTCTTTCGTGAGAGATGTATTTGATGAAGTAAGGTTAGATATAATAGTGGAGCCTCTCGAGTCGGTATTGTCTAGATAGCGGTAGTTATCCGAGTATATAAAGTCATTAGGTAATACAACCTCATCTGTAAAGTAACCACCTTCATATCTCCTATACTGTGCACCAGCCGAAAGGTAATATCTTACATCAGTTTCAAAGGTAAGTTCTCCGTTTTCAGCAATAATATTAAAGTCAGATTCTGTTGTAATATCGGACAGGGGTGTTTGTTCTGTTTGAATATCAACAGGCGTCGGGAATGTACCCTCTACTAAAACGGTGTAATAATAATTTGTAGATGCTGGATAACCAGGTCCTAAACCTGTAAGCGGATTAGGTAGTTCGCTGCCATCTAAAAATGTAAATGCACCACCGTCACGCCAGAATGGTAGTAAGTTTCTGGTATCTTGGAGGAGTTCTTGATATGGGTAAAACTCTCTCATATATAAAGTGAGAGGAGTATCTAGAGCGGTTAATCCGTTTGTATATGTACTGAGTCCAGATCTAATGGTTGTACCATTAACCGCTGTCAAAGAATAGTTAAAATTATAACCTTCATCGTCATCAAAAAACGTATGACCGTTTAAAAGCAAATTTTTAATTTGTGAAGATACATCCGTATCAATAGGCTTTAAAGGTTCTGTTTTAAATAATGCATACTCATTACCATATATATCAGTTTGATATTTTGATACTAGCCCTTGATTGTATAGGTCTGTAAAGTTTAGTTTGTAACTAATATCATTACGATCTACTAACTGTGAATCGTTACGTTCCTTGGTGGTATACGATTCGTGAGTTGTAGTTTTGTTTGTAATTCTAGGATCTCCAGTCGCTAACCCACTTGATACATTTCTAGTATTAAACCTATAGTCAAATTTATAATATATAGGGTAGTTAGATTGAGGGTTTGTAGATACGTTACCGTATTTAGATGGATCGGGAAATATATAAACTTGATCAGATTCTAACAAATTAGTATCTATTTCATATGTGAACGTTTCAGCGTGTAGTTTAAATAATCCAATATCATCAGCTCTAAAGTTAAGACCCACATCACGCAAAAGTTTTATTTGATTACTTTCAACAGTAGCAGTATCTATTCCCTGTAAATTAAGAGCATTAGCAGCAGGAGTTTCAGCTCTTACTAACAAACCAGATACCGCTGGTGTTGAAGATGTATCAATGTAGTAAATGTCCGTACCAATGTACTTAGAAATCAACGCACGCTTTAAAGAATAAAACTCAGCAATCGTTAACCCGCCTGTTCTATACTGATTGTATAGTTGAACTAATTCATTATCTGGATTACAAATTGCATCAAACTCTGCTGGTGTTAGAGCTGGGGGATTGACTTTGAATGATCGTAAATTTGTTAAGAAATTATCTCCTGAAGATATTGCATTAATACCGGTCGGATCAAGATAATATTTTGTATCAATTTCATTTATATTGTTACTATCTGCCGTATCAGGTAAATCAAAATAATCACCATAAACATCAACAAATTCTTCGATTTCTATTCCTAAATCTCTAATAGCTTCGAATACAGTGGAATTTTCTGTATCTAGAGAATCTTCTGTATTGAAAAGAAAATTATAAATGTTGTCAAAAATAGCTTTTTCTAAACCAGTAGAGCTACCTTTGAGTTTGTTTCTGTCTATTACATATTTACCTTCATCACGCTTTTTCTTATAGAATAGTGCAATATCTTTAAGACGGTTTGCAAAGAAAGGTATAGCTACGTCCAAATCAGCAGGATCGTTGAAATTTATTTTTTCCAAGAAGCGCTTTTCTGTTTCAGTAGTATAGTTAATAACTATTTCTCTAATAAACTGTCTGTAATAATCTTTAAACTGTGTTTGCTGTTCTTCTTCGGATGAGTCTTGTTTAGAGTACCAGGTTTGGAGGTATTGACTATAAAACGAGCTATACTCGTCAGGGGAATAATCTGCCTGTGTATTATTGATAAAATCTAAAAACGAAAACGGTGCAATAGTATCTCTATACACACCATCTGTAATATCAGGGTTAGTGATAGAATACTCAACTAGAACTGTTCTTATAGATTGGTCAGACATAATTATTAATCTTCAAAAAGTTTGAGGCCTTCATATAACGATTGCGAGAAGATATTGGACATTGTACCATCATTCTTCGACCAATCATTATATGATGTAAGGCTATATGAAATAGTGTTATTGGGATCTGTAAAATCAATTATAGAGTTTTCAATATCAGTAGTTACATCTTTCTGATAATAAAAATTATATATATCTAAGATATCACGCCCACCTCCAGATAGCAGCGGCCATCCCCAGCTCGAATTATAATCGCTTAATCTATAGTATTGCGAGCTCGACGATAGTGCCTGAGTTAAAAGGTCATCCTCTCCTTCTGTAAGTACTTCACATTGCCCAAATTGCTCAAGTGTAATTGGGGTACCGCTATTAAGTTCTTCCGATACAGCGGATACTAGCTGACCTGTTGACGTGCCGTATACAATACCATCTGTAATGGTAATATTAGGGGTGATTCTGGCGCTAAGTGGTAAGGTAGTATTTAACGTAGTAAATTTACCACTATACTTTTCTGAAGCTACAATTTGCTGCCCTGCAACAATAATACTACCTCCGTCTAATTTGTCACCTAAGTTGTAACCATAAAATTCGTTATTTCGATAGCCATAAGATTGGTAGTATGTTTGATTTCTATTACGTCGACCGAATAATTGTGACTTACTAATGGATAATAAATCAATAAGCCGGTTAAGTTTAGGTGGGAAAGAATATTTATTTAACTCTGGTAAGCTAAGCATTTGTAAAATACCATCAAGCTCATCAACATTACTTTCGTCGATAGATGAATTGTTATCAAAAAAGTTTTGTATCTTTTCATATGTAGCTTTACCGATAGAATCTTGTGTGGAGCTCAAATCTCCAAAAATTGATCCTAAGAAATCACTCATTAATACCTTAGCATCTGTAAATAGTGGTTGTTCAGCAATATCTTTAAATGCTGCTTTAAAATCTATGTTTTCACCTTTCTTTGAAATGGTATAGAAACTACTTGGGTAAACAGTAAAAGTATTACTAGCGCCGGATATAACATTACCAGAATATGTTGTATGTCCAGAAAGGTATACGTCTTCTAATGTATCGGAATTATTACTTACAAAATAACCTTTATAAAATCCTCCAGTATCTAAAGTTGATAGATCGAGGAAGTTTGAAGTTATATCAATATCATAATTGGTTGTACCGTTAGTTAGAACGATATTTAGCTCTGGACCACTACCTGCACTTAATAGTGGCATATTCTTTTGAGTAAAGTTATTATCATCTTTTACTTTAGCTACAAAAGCAATTTTTGTTGTAGCGAATTTTGTAGCACCAATATTAAAAGTTGTAAAGGAATTGTTAGGACCTTCCCCATCTAACCCATTTGATGAAAATGAAAGCTTATCATATGTATTGTTGGAGATTATAGTAGAAGATACACCGTAGTTAGTTGTGTTAGAGTATTCAAAAATATCTCCTTGCTTATAGCCAAAAATAAGATTATACTTACTCGGATAATCACTCTTAAAATATACATCAGCCGTGCCAGTCAAGCCTGCATAAAAAGCATCAGGATCTGTCTCCGTAGTTGACACAATCTCATTGCTGCTTAGTTTGATATAGATAGGCGTGTCTTCTGTGATTACATTATCAACTTCAATATTCTCAATTACCCCACTCGACGTTAATTTTTGAACAAATGATGAATAAGGCTTTAGGTGACCATAAGTCTCATTAGCGTAACCATTTCTAAAGTAATCATTATCAGTGCCGGCGGATGAATATGCTACTATTGTTGGTATACCAGATTCAAGAGATCTATATGAATTATACCTTTCAATAGTAATTGGATTTTCTAGCTGACCTGCATCTGCAGATAATACAGAAGATAGAGAGCTACTTACACTAATGTCAAGTTTATCTTCAATATAGTCTTTAATATCTACTTTTGAAGAAAAGGTATCTAGATAACCTGTACCAGACCCATCATATAAATAGCATGTAACTTTATAACGACCCGGTTTGTCATACGCATGAGATGCAGTAACACTCTCTACTGTAGTACCATCACCGAAATTCCATACAAGCCGTTTATTAGAAACAAAATCCTCTATACCATCATTTAAATTGGGTATAAAATGGAGAGGTGTAAATGGAAGTGCGAAAGTTTCATATGTCTCTACATTTCTATAATCTCGTACATAGAAAAAATTGTATAGCAAATCGAATTCACCAGATGAATCGAGTTGTAGAGAACTTAACGACATATAACATATTTAATCTTACAATCGTCGTATAGCAATCTTATTCGTGATATTTTGAGGATTGTAGAAATATGCAAATTGAAAATCTTCTAATTGATAATTTAGAGATTGTAAAACATTATCTTCGTTTTTGTAATCGGGATTCCAAATAACAAAATTCAAATTAGGTACTATACTATCACCGTTAATAGTATCAAGACCAGTTACACCAGGGATGTTAAGAATATCTGTGGTGAGCCGTGCAACATCAATAAGATCACCTAACTGCACTCCATTAAAGTAGTTGTTGAGAATATTATATATTGAAGATTTGATGGAACCGTCATTAAGAGCTTGATTCTTATCTAAAGTAACACGTAGCTGAGAATTATTAACTGTATCGTCTACGGAATCATCATCTACATTAGGTGCTCCAAATGCAAAGGCTTTAAATATTGGATCTGAAATAACTACATTCTGTGTAATGTCCTTTTTATTATCACAGAATTCAGCAAGGAGTTGTTTTTGAGCAGAATTTAAATAATTTGGAGTAAGCCCGTTTAAAGTAGGGTTACTATTAGGCACTGTATATACATACACATTATTAAATGATGTCGATGCAGAGAATAAAACCTGCGAAAATAAAATCCTTGAATCATCATTACCTTGTGCGAGACCTATATCATCATAATACGATAACACTTTAGATGTATAATCGTTATTAGATAAGATTTTAACATCACGTGTTATATTGTTAAAGTTTCTATTAAGGGTGTATTCGTAATCATCTTTGGTAACTAAACGATTTTGCGCAGCAAAAACTTTTGGTGCATTACGTCTTATATCTGCTACAGTCTCTGCTATTTTAGTTGGAGATGAAGCAAAGCGATTGTTGAAGAGTAAGTCGCCTAATTGTGCGGCAGTAATTAACGTTTGATTAGTATCGTAAATAATATTTTTTACTGCATCGAAATTAGTGGATCCAAATAAAGTGAAAGGAGTATCCGTAAATGAATTAGGTCCCACTATACCTGCTTCATTATCCGATATAACATAAAAAATTAAAACCGTGTCATTAGCTTCTAATTGTTTACCGTTTAAATTATTACCAAATTTGAATTCGTAGTTACCACTACCATTTAAACGCTTTTCATATTTTTTAGCATCTGCACTCTCTAAGAATAAGGACGACGTTTCTTCGTATTGCGACCATTCTCCTGTTGTATTATTTTGTACAAATATGTTAAATGAATTATCACTAATAAATTTTGAATCTCGAACGTTAGATGTACTCTGTATAAGTTGTTTAGAAGTAAAGCTATCAATTAAAATAATATTTTCATATGGCTCACCGGTAGCATTATATGATGTTTCGGTAATAGTGCCTTGATATAAAGTACTATTAGAAGGTGCAACTTGTTCTAAAGTGTTATCTATAGTTTTTTCAAAAGTAATATCTTCAATAGTTACGTAGTTATTGCCATTAGCTGCAACTGAACTAAATCTTGGAAGAGTATATACATTAGAAGTTAAATTACGTGCAGAGAGAGATATGTTAACTAAGGACGTTTGATCACCTAGTGGATTGTATCCAATGGTAGATACAAGCTTATTCATATTTTCATAAATAGTAGCTGTACTAAATGTAGATTCATTAGAGGTTGTGTTAAGCTGAAAAAGCAACACGTGATACATATATGCTACAACATCAATAAATGCACTAAAGTTCGAACCTTCAAAGTTTTGATCTGTAAATGTTTCATTCTCATTAAGCCTGTCAATAATTAAAGTCTTGAGAGAATTAGCATCAAAAGAGAGATAAGCATTCTTTGGAAGGCTATAGTCTGTAAAATCTTGAAGGCTCATTATGTATATTTAATCGAGGGGCATTGTTATACAACAACGTAACCATCTTTATTGAGAGTAGCATTTAAAGATAGATTGTTGATGTCTAAATCAGGTATACTAAACCCAATTTCAATATTATATTGATTTTCCTCAGGTAGGCCTTCAATACTAACAGTATTTAAAGTTATGCGAGGCTCTTGAACACCTAAATTTAGATAAATGAATTGACTTAAAAAGTAAGATGTTGTTGTACTAATGGGTTCAAATAAATAGCTTCTAAAATCTAAACCTAAAAGTGGGTTGAGTAATTTTTGACCAGGTGTAGTGGTAAGAATATTTTTAACCGAATTAATAACAGCTTGACCGTCTTGTATCTCGGCAAGATCTTTTGGTCCGGATTCAGAGTATAATTCCGGTTTTACATAGCGGCTAAAATCTAAATCAAACTTTATATCTTTATAGAGATAGCCATCCTGTAAAGATTTCTGCTCAATTGAAGATCTTTCTAAATTATCTAATCTTACCGCCATAAATTTGTATAAATATTTATCTTAACGACTAAATATTAGTATGGCTAAAGACAAAAAATTTCTCCATCTTTTTGAGTACTATATGGCTAAGTACCCTGCACGTGGAACGCAAGGCGGTTTTCAGCAAAATGATGTTTTCAAATTTAATGATAACTTTAAGAGTGATGAAGCGTATGAAGGTCTTCCATCTAACGTAAAGGAAATTGTTGATGATTTTATCGATACTGGATTACATCTTCGTGTTAGAGGAATTAGCCCGGAAGGAGATAAAGTAACCCTTTCAGTTGACCATGGAGGTGGTCGTTATGTCGGTAATGTTGATGTTCCATGTTGTCTTGGTGAGCCTGTTGATTTTGGAGTTAATTTACCTCCAATTCCTGATGTACAAAAGCGTAAAGATGATGTTAACATTGACCCTAAAGATGTTGAACAAGATGAAGAAAATCCATCTAACATGAGTGATAAAGGAGATGGTAAGCTCTCTAAGACAGAGCTCACTCTCGAGAAAGAGAGTTATACACAACAGTACATTTAATGTCTAAAAAAGAAAAGCCTACAACGAAGTGGTGCCCTGTATGCCATAGTTCGCAAAAGATATCCGGGTTTCGTTCGTATAGGTGTAAGGAATGTTGGATAGCAGCTGGTAAACCTAAAACTATAAGGCCAAAAAGCAATGACGGAACAGTTTGATGAAGGGTTTAAAGAGATACTTTTAGGTCTACTCTCTCTTGGTGCAACTGCATATGAAACTGATTATATCCTTAAGTTACTAAATAAGCGTCCTGAACCAGTTGAGCAAAAAATTGAGGCTCTTAAAAAAGCTGATGATATGATATCATCAACTAAATTTGATCAGGTTGCTGCTAAAGTAATGCAACGACTTAAATTGGAAAATGAGCCAGTCGAAATTAAATCAGAGCCAGTTAAAGTTAAACCTAACATTAAGAGTAATCCTAAAAAAGGATCGCCAGAATATATTGTAAACCGTCTTCGTAAAGGTGGGCTCACCACAACTGCTGCTGTGGGTATAGTTGCTAATCTTAAAGCAGAGTCTAATTTAAATCCATCTATTAAACAATATGGTGGTGGTCCTGGTAGAGGATTAGCTCAGTGGGAGAAGGGTGGTCGTTATGATGCCGACCCAATTAACTTAGTTAAGTTTGCTAAGCGTAGGGGTACTGATTGGAGTGACTTAGATACACAAATTGATTTTATATTATATGAAATGGATAGGCATCCTGAATATAAGAGGGTTAAAGAGATGCTTAATAATACTGATAATGTAGAAGACGCTACATTGATATTCTTAAAAAAATATGAAAAGGCTGGTACTCCACATACATCTAAAAGAATAAAGTATGCTGAAGAACTAAATGATTTAATATAAAAATGTTTTGGGGTAGCAAACACTTGTTAAAGGCATTTGAAAATATAAATAGCCGTATGAGCAGTAATACAAATGTAAGTTGGCCAAAGTTTAAATATCTTGATGGTAAGATTGAAGGTAATCTCACTAAAACTCGTACACTAGGCTTGGATGACTTTAATGTTATTCACTCATTAGGTTATAAGTCTGACTACCATATAACTACAGATACAACACAAAATAACATAACTAGGCAAGAAGTTGGCTACAAAGGTTTTATTGGTAATGTGCATGCATCAGACGGGTATACATACTACCTACCCGCTTACTCAACTTCTTTAGGTAAGTTAGAGAGAAGCACGGGTAAGATTACATTAGAGAATAAATTTTCTATTGTACCGCAAGTTCGATCTGGAGCTGAAGGTGCTAATGGTATTATCTACATGCCATCATATACTAAGACATTAAAAATTTATACATATAATACTAAAACTGGTGAGGTTGGATTGATAACTCCACCGCAGCCAGGTTATTATGGTCATGTATGGGGAGCAGCAGCTGATAAGAACGGTAATGTCTATATGCCACCAGCATTGAGTAAAAAAATTCTTAAGATAGATACTCAAGGTGAAGTTTCAATACTACAAGGAGGTCCAGTTACCTCTGGTGTATCTGGGTTTGATGTTAAGTATGTAGGTGCTACTTATGTTGAGAGCGTTAATAAAGTATTCTGCTTACCTAGATGCGGTAAAAAGATTTTGGTTATAAACTGTGCTGATGATAGCTACGAAGAAATTGATTTGCCAGCGGATTATCTGGCAGTAGCTAATAAAAATAAAAACTTCCATGGCTACTTAGCCCCTGATGGTTGGCTTTATAGCGCCTTCTGGGCTGATACTAAATGCTTTAGGATCAACCCTAACACATATGAAATTCAATGGAAGGATTATAGTGAGGAGTTTATGGATGGTAAAGATACTATCGAAGAAGCTTCTGGTATTATGAATATAGGTACAGGATTTACAACAGCTGCCATTACAGTAGGTGATAGTGTATATTTCGGGTTAGCTGGTACTTCTAAAGCAGTTAAGTTAGAATTTGAGCCTTCAGTTGCTAAATTATCTAAACCGATAAATAATGGTATGAGTGAGATTAAAATCAATAGTAATGACCTTACACCCGGAATTAGAAATTTGATGGGTGCTTTACTAGCTACTGATGGTGATAAAGAAATTACAATTACTATTTCTAATGAAGATGTGCAAGCAGCACCAATCCCTTCACCATCTTTAGTTTGCCCTACTCCAATGGCAAGTCCAAGCCCTTCATACAGCTGCGCAAATTATTGCACCTGCAGTAACTGTTATTGCCCAACAACTACATGCTATTGCAGTTGTAATGTCTGCACAAGCTGGTGTCCAACTAATACCTGCTGTTGCTGTTAAAGATCTTAAACGCAAAAAGCCGGGCTATAGCCCGGCTTTTTTTATGTATTAATTTTATGTTATTTATTTAAGAAGAGGTACTCCTTGAAGCTTAGGCTTTACCCCATGCATAGGGCTAGCACCACCGAAGACAACCTCTTCATCTTCTTCTTTGTGCTCTTCTTCCTTTTCTTCGTCATCATCTTCTTCTTTTTCGTCATCTTCATGACTTTCATACATAACAATCTGGACATCTTCTGCCAATACAGCAGCTAATTTACCATTATGCTCAATGTAGTATTCTTCAATAAGACCTGCTTCATTAAGGCTATGGTGAAGAATCTTCTTAACGCCCTCAAACTGAGGTGCTTCAATGTGAGATGCTCAATCATGTTCGATGTTACCGCCTTTAAAAGCAGCTTCACCGCTATCCTCAACTGGGTTAGGAGCGTCAGTTGATTCAACAACTACTTCTCCAGCTCGCTGGTTCATGGATCCGTATGCTTCAGCGAGCAAATCGATATCCTTTTTAAAATTATTATGTTGTTTGGCCATATTATTATTTAGTCTCATACAATGAAAATAACATGAAACCTCAGGGATATATCCCTGAGGCCTCATTAATATTAGTTTATCTTAGAAAGAACGTGTAAGAGAAATACCCCCTACAAATTCAAATCCATCATTAGTCCAGATACCTCCACGATCATCAAAGGTGTGAACACCTTTAACAAATGGTGTAAGAGAAGTATCAAGGATACGTACTGGTAGGTCTGGAAGATTTGCAACCAACTCAACATGAGTCAATTCAGTCTCTTCAAGAAGATAACCAACACTAGCTACTGCACTAATTCCACTTACAACTTCGCCTAGGTCAACAGTTACTTCACCGTAGCCGTCATTATCACCATCAAGGGCAATATATTGTGCTAAGGTGACAGTACCAAACGAGAAGTTCTTAGCAATACCAACACCAAGCTCGGATGTGACATCACCAACAACATTCGTACCTTCTGAGTAGTAGTTAAGGTCTGCAAATGCGGTAAATGCACCAATAAATGGAGCATCTAAACCGTAAGAACCACCTACAGTAAACTCAAGCTCTTCCTGCAAATCGTTATCACTAAGTGCAAGAGTAGCAAAGGCTGGGAACCCGACAAAATCAAGGCCTGTGGTTGCCTCAAGCCGGACATCATTATCCCCTTGATTCTGACCACGCCAAATATCTTGGGTGCTGTATGTACCAGTTACTCCAACTCCAAAGTTTAGGTCAGTTGCGACACTACACTCTGAAGCACTTCCTGCAGTAGCAATACCTACTGCAGCCAACATTGTCAATACGATTGTTTTCGTCATTACTCTATATTTATAGGATATGACGAGGGGATATCAACTACCTTTCAAACTATTTTATGATCTAGGTGGAAAGATACCTCTATAACATATAATAGCTTTACAGCCATTTAAATCATCAATCTTAGGTAATGCAAATGTGGGTATAGTAAGCTCCTCTCCACTATCATCACCACCGTATTGCGCTCTAATAACTGCATACAATACTGGTTCGTCTTCTACTTTAAATATTCGACCATCACAAGCATACCAACCTTCAGGTACATAATTACCTGCAAAGTATATAATTGTACCTATGTAAGCGTCTATCATTTTTTCTTCTTCCAGCTTTTACGTGCAGGACCACGCTTTTTATATTTAGTATTCTTAATCTTTTTACAAGCAGCGTGTGTAGGTCTACATGCAGGGTACGAAGCCCCCTTCTTCCCAGCTTTCTTTCTACCACAAGGGCCACCCGTCTTGCAATTAACCCAGCCTTTAAACTTTTTGCCAGTCCTTTTATCTGTACGAGTTTTGAACCAATCACGAAGGTTCTCACTCATCACGATTGCTTCTTTACAAGTCATTTTATATTACCTCCACGGTTAACACATTTCTGAACGTAGCCTGAAGCATACGCAGAAGGCCATACATCATACTTACGCTTAGCTTTAGCCTGACACTTTGCACGAGTCTTAGATACCTTCTTCTCAGCATCTTCTTCACCGTGTGTCTTTCTGGATCTACCAGGCTTGTTAGGTCGTGTGCGTCTATAACGTCCTCCTGCACCGTCACTTCTTGCATCAACGTCACTCGGCTTCCAACTATTTTGTGAATCGTAAGACTTACCTTTTGGAGCTTTAGAAGTACTCTCCTCATTCTCAGACTTCTTCTTACCACCCTTCATGTTAGCGCACCAGTGATACATCTTACCTTTCTCTCCACCATACTTCTTAGCCTTCTTACGAAGCTCAGTTACAGAACCTTTACAGCTTGCACCTGACTTCTTAACACGACCAGGGCGACTCTTACCCTTTACTTTACCGTCGGCGTAATTCTCTTGGAAGAACTTCTTAAAGGTCTTTTTAGGTTCTTCTTCATCAGCATTAGCATGAAGAGCAGCTAAGTATTTTTTCTTAGCAGTTTCAGTACCTTTAGTACACCCTACTTTCTTACCACCTCCCTTTTTATAGACGCAGTACTTACCGTTTACTTTTCTGACTGAATAAGGCATGACTTACCACTTTTTACAAGACCAATAACCAGCTGAAAACTTATCCTTCTTCTGATCGCACTTATGACGTGCACGGAATGACTTACGACGCTTCGGATTACTCTTCTTGATCTTCATATTCGGATCACCAAATCGCACAACTTTCTCTTTACCATCTTTACAAGCCTTGACGACAAATTTTTTAGAACCACCGGAAGTACGCCTAGGGGAGTTGCACTTCATACGATCTTTATCGATCTTACCTTCAGCATCTTCTTCAGCGTCTTCCGAATGACCTAAGCCATCTTCAAGATCATCTTCATCCATAGGCTGACCATCAAGAGTAAGTGCATAACCGTAACCTCCGATTGCGCTGTCTGGATCATTTACAAAATCTTCTGGGGAATTATACTCACCAGCTGAAATCATGTAACCATTAGCATGCTTTTCAATCTCAACGATGATACCACCTTCTTTTGGATCAGGGCTACCTACTTCATAAAGATCACCACCAAGCTCAATCTCAGTGATCTTCTCTTCATAATCATCTTCGTAACCAGAATTGAATAAATCTGGATTACCTTCAGCATCTTCTTCCCTCTCAGAGAATTCACCTAATCTTCTAATCTCTCTAGCATCAGACTGATCAATATGACCTGCAGCGAGTGCATCTTGAATTCGATTTTCTAGGTCATCTTGATTATCCTCAGCATCTCCTTCTGTTTCATCACTACTATGGCCAAGATACTTGTGAACTAGTTCGTCTAAAGCTTTGTGAAACTCATCAATCTCTTCTCCAGTCTTATCCTCAGCATCTTCTTGACGAGCGGGATGTATTCTATAATCAATGTACATCTTCATCAGTTCAGCACCGTAATCTCTGACAATATCTGCAACGGTTGCACCTTCATCAAGAGCGTAGTCGATTGCAGCAAGATCGGAGATTGTATCCTCATCAATATCATCATCTAGATCACTGTAAATCATCTCACCATCTTCAACCTCCGTCTTAGAAGCAAGCCAGTTATTGTAAGAATTAACCATTACGTTATAATTTTTCTCAGCATAGTTCATGTCCTTGAGGACTTCTTCTACTGACTTACCCTTCTGCACTTCTGCATGTATAGCGCCATATAGCTTATCAGCGTCTTGCTGACCTGATATTCTATCAAGGTTACGCATAGCGCTGCCCATATGACCCTCAGTGTAGAGGTTCATAAATTCATTGAAGGTTTCGTTAAACTTCATGCATATATTTATGCTTTTAGGATCATTTCTAAAGCAACAATACAAGCAAAAGCATTAATTTCCTTATCGACAACGAAGGCAGACTTATAGAGATGATCAGCGATGATAGTAATCATTTGCTTCTTCTTAAACTCATCAATAGGTTGATCGTAGAGGTAGTCAAGAAGATTAGCAAGGAGAGTATCATAGTCACCCTGAAATCTATCTTCATTCTCAATGAGGAACTTCCTTACTTTGAGCGAGTCCTCTTTGAGTCCTTCCGCGACTGCCTTAAGAAGCTCACTGTCACTCCCGCTGCTATCAATAAGCAACTCTCCATCAACAACAGACTTTTGTAGCTCGTTGATAGTTTTTCGGAGGTCGGGGAATGTTCTTTTAACCAACTGACCAAATTTCTTTTTCTGTTCATCACTTACTGTTACGTTTTCTTGTTGTAGGATATTAAAGCAACGTTTAGCTGCTTGTTTGATCTCAGGTTTAAGATCGATTGACTGACACCTTGATTGAAGAGCTGGGATAATCTTATGCTTATAGTTAGCAGTAAGAATAAACCTACAATACTTAGCATACGTCTCCATAGTATTGCGAAGAGCAGCTTGAGCTTGTGAGGTGAGACCATCAGCCTCATCAAGCACTACCACCTTTACCTTGCCATCAAATGACTTGGTTTGAGCGAAGTTTGTAATATTATGGCGAATAGTATCAATACCAGATTCATCAGATGCGTTAATGTATAGGAAGTTACAGCCAAGAATATCGTTAACGATAATACGAGCTAGAGTAGTCTTGCCAGTACCTGGACTACCTACAAACAATAGGTTAGGAATCTCTTCCTTAAACTGACTAACAACTCTAAGAGAACCTTCATCAAGAATAAGATCATCAAGCTTAGTCGGCCTATATCGTTCGCACCAGATACCTTTGAAATCAATCATAACTTATTATAGATGCTAACCTTCTAAATGCAAACATTATATATATCGGGTAGATACTCACTAAACAAGAGTGGTCGGCCTTCACTATTGAAACAATAATCAAATAGCCAATCGTAGAGTTCACTATCTTCCATACCTTCAACCCAGTTATTGCTTTTACACTTCTCAAATAAAGTATTAAGTTGAGAATCGCATACATGCCCTAATTTTTGAATAAATGTGGCCACCTCATGAGCTTCATCTTCAAAAG
>Ga0222719_10001385_pt1 | contig 23608 bp, 23 predicted proteins | sample C33_34DmetaG_FD_165039 | JGI IMG/M metagenome (GOLD analysis project Ga0222719, IMG submission 165039) | Estuarine water microbial communities from San Francisco Bay, California, United States - C33_34D | ecosystem: Environmental > Aquatic > Marine > Unclassified | place: USA: California...
CCCCAGATATTAATGTATCAGGATTAAAAGCAGCAGAACCTATGGTATCCGAGATTCTGCCAGAAGAAGTAGAACCCACCACGGCATCCGACGAATTGTCCACTGTGCCACAGGCTACAGACCGAGAGAGTTACCCGATACCAATGTTGGCATCTGTATATGGAAAATCGTTAGATGATACACAAGCCTATATCGGGGCAGCAGAAAACGCTTCTCGTATTCTCACAGGTCACATCCCTACAAAGAAAGATGGTTCTGTCATGGGAGATTCTGGTGTTACATTTTCCACGGGTCTTGACCTCGGAAAACAGACTGAAGAAAGCCTCAGAAACATGGGTTTAGATGAAGATTTAATTCTCAAACTGTCGCCGTTTTTAGGGAAGACTGGACAAGATGCTCTAGACTTATTAAGTTCTAATAATAATAATAATATCACTCTTACTAACGACGAGTACGATCAAATTGACAGAAAACTTTTGGAATTTGAATTCAACGATTTACAAAACCTGTGGGATTCGGGATCTATCAGAGGAATGGACCCCGCAGGGACGACACGTTGGCTTGATTTAACTCCTGCCCAAAGAACCGTGATTCAGTCAGTCCTACGACAATATGGAACATCAGGCGCTCCTACTTTTATAGGACACGCATCCAGAGGTGATTGGGGAAATGTAATTAACGAATTAGATAATTTTGTAAAACCAGACTCTGGAAAAGAAAAATACCTATCCCGCCGTGAAAAGGATTCAAATTTACTAAGGGAAGAATTAGGTCTTGAGCTAGTTGATCTTGATGGAAACGACTAGTGCCTTGGCGTAATGTAGGAAATGTGGTACAAAAGAAAGTAGGCGGTAAATGGAAGAAACATGCCAAGGCTTCTTCTGTTGATAACGCCAAAAAAATGATCCGCCGTCTTTACCAAGTCGAGCGGAAAACGACAAAAGGATAATAGGTATTATGAAAGGCAAAATGAGTAAGGGTCCCGGTAAACTGGCACCGAGTCAGGATTGGTCCACCCTTCCATCTTCAGAGTGGACGGAGCGAGCACATGTTGCCGTTTTACGTGGTGATCCTTCCAGTGATTACAACACAAACGTGACGCCAACCATGGCAAATCTTTCCTCGTACACGGCAAAGGCCAGCCGAAGAAAGTAATCGAAACTGTTTGAAGACCTAAAATCCGAGATTCGGCAGGAAATTGATGGTATCCAGTCGAGTCTATCCAAAGGTGTTTGCGAAACTTATGCAGAGTATCAGCGCATGGTAGGAATGATCCACGGCTTAGAGTTGGTCATTTCAAAGTGTTCTGATATTGAGAGAAGACTCACCTACCAAAACGACGAGGACGATTTTTAACCACCATGTTTGAACCAGAACTAAGCCGATCCATGTTAAATGATGACTGGCTCTCAGAGTCAACTATTCCAGATCCAGAACCACTCCCAAAGATCCCCGGCTACCGTCTCCTGATCCGCCCTGTGCCGATCAGGGCAAAGACAAAGGGTGGCATCATTCTCCCTGACAAGGCCAAGGATGACATGAAGTACCTGTCAACGGTGGGCCGTGTTCTCTCCGTTGGAGACTTGGCTTATGAAGACAAGGACAAGTTCCCAAAGGGAGCATGGTGTAAACCCGGGGACTATGTTTGCTACGGTAAGCACACAGGTGCTAAGTTCTTATACAAGGGTGTCAGACTAATTATCTGCTATGATGATGAAATCACCATGGTGGTAGAAGATCCTTCTAGTCTTGACCCAATGTTTAATCTATCTAACTAAGTACCCAGAGACACAAAGGCGTAATTCGATTGATTCGCCCCCAACGGTGACCCCAAGGTCACAGGAGAAAAGATAAAAATGTCCGAAGAAAACGAAGACGGTTGGTCAACCATCAACACCAGCCCCGACAATAAGAAAGAAGCCCCCCCTGTAATTGAATTCGAAGATAGCGAGGGTGATACTGTTGCCGCCCCAGAATCTCAGGTTGATCTTGAGATTGTGCAAGAAGAACAGAGCACCGACGAAAAGAAATCACAGGAGCCCGAAGAACTACAGGGCATCAACACCAAGGGTGCTGAGAAAAGAATCAGAAAACTGGTGGCACAGCGAAAAGAACGTGATGAACAGATCACGCTTGCCTTGGATAAGATCAGGTATCTTGAAAACGCTTTGTCCGACAAGGACAAGAACATCACTGATTATCAGAGACAGTCCGTTGATTCAAAGAAGGAAGAGATCCAGCGCCGTGTAGAAACGGCAAAAGCATCTTTCTCCCGGGCCTTTGACGACGGAGACAAGGACACTCTTGTAAAGTCGCAGTCTGATCTATCAGAAGCTCAGGCTGAACTCAAGATGCTTGAGTACGCTGTTCTGATGAATCAGAGCCGTGGTACACAGGAACTACCAACTGTCTCACAGTCTCAGGCAACACCTCAGCGTGCCCAGCCGCAGAAGTTTGACGAGGGTGCAGTTGAATGGGCAGAGAAGAACGAATGGTTTGGCAAGGACAAGATCGGTACAACCATCGCCTTGGCCATGGATCAGTCTTTGAAAGAAGAAGGCTTTGATCCAAGAGATGACGACTTTTATGAGGAGCTGGACAAGAGATTGTCAACAGAGCTTCCCGCAAGGCTTCGTCCCGGTGGTGGGGACGTAAAAACTAACACCCAAGTAGTAGCCGGTCAATCACGCAGACAGGCAACCTCAAATAAGGTAAAACTCACACAAGCTGATGTTAGTCTTGCCAAGAAATGGGGCCTTACTCTTGAAAGGTATGCAGCCGAAAAGAAGAAAGCAGAGCGATCTGCCGGTGACTATACCTTGATTAACGGATAGCGTGGGAGAGACACAACATGGCACGAGTAGTAGAAAAGAAATCAAGAACCGATAGCGAGCGAGACAGGGATTCACGTCTACATACAAAAGAGCGTCCCAACTGGCTAGACATCCCGGAGCATGTGATCAACACGTTTGATGACAAAGGCTTTGCCCTAAAATGGGTCCGGATTTCAGTCAGAGGCGAAGAGGACACCAAGAACATCGGTGTCCGCCTTAACGAAGGTTGGGAATTTGTGACGGAAGAAGAATGTCCTGATATGGCTCGTAATTTCAAAGGTCTTGATCACGGTCGTCTTTCTGGTTGTATTATTCGTGGGGATGTAGCCCTTGCAAAAATGCCCCACGAGCTGAGAGAAGACCGAATTTTTAGAGCCAACGAACGTACAAGAATGCTCAACGAAGCTGTGAATAACAACCTCATGCGAGATAACGATTCACGGGCTCCTATTACTAATGCAAGCAAATCAAGGGCAAGGACAGGCAGGTCCGCTCATTTCGATGGGTAAGACACTGCCACTCAGAGCTATCAAGGAGGAAATTTAATGGCTTTGAATAAAGGTTTAAATGGCCTAGTCCCTGCTAGAATGCGAGGCTCGGGTGCCAACTCAGGTGGCACCACCCGCTATCGTATCGCCAACGCTTTCGGTTCAAGCATCTTCTCAGGAGATGTCGTAAAGCTAGGCTCATCAGGGACTGTTGAGGTCATCACCACGACTACTGATCACGTTCTCGGAACCTTCCAAGGTTGCGAATACGTCGATCCCGTTAGCAGGCAGCCGATTTTCGGTCGTTACTGGCCAGCCAGTACATCGTCTGTTGACGGAACCCCTTTTGCAATCGTCAATGACGATCCTGCAACTACCTATCTCATTCAGGCTGACGCCACTGTCTCCCTTGGTGATGTGGGTATTAACTACACCGTCACACTAGGTGCGGGCTCAACCATGACTGGCCGTTCTGGCTTTGGTCTAAAGGTTGCTGGCCGTGCTACTGCTTCTGCAATGCTACAGGTAATCGGGCTTTCTAATGTCCCCGATAACGCCTTTGGCGATGCGAATCCAAAAGTTGAAGTCCGTCTCGTCCAGCATGTCGATTCGTACACTTCAGCAGCACAAAGCTAAGGGAGGTATAGAACATGGCTATTAATCGTGCGGATATCGCCAAGCAACTACTTCCCGGCCTGAATGCAATTTTCGGCCTAGAGTATGCAGCCGTTGATGAAGAGGATCGTCCTCTATTCGACATGGAAAACTCTGATCGTGCATTCGAGGAAGAAGTGCTTATGACTGGCTTTGGCGCAGCCCCAACTAAAGCTGAAGGTGCAGCAGTTGTTTATGATACCGCTCAGGAATCATGGACTTCCCGCTACACCGCTGAGACTGTTGCCCTTGCTTTCGCCGTCACGGAAGAAGCAATGGAAGACAATCTCTATGACACGTTCGCAAAGGTCAGGGCTCGTGCCTTGGCCCGGGCAATGGCTCAGACCAAGCAGGTCAAGGCCGCTAACGTGTACAACAACGGTTTCACTGCTGGCTATGTCGGTGGTGATGGTGTCGTGCTGTTCTCAGCCGCCCATCCCACTGTCGGCGATGGCAATCAGTCAAACCTAGAGACTGCCGCTGATCTATCAGAAGGCACCCTCGAAACCGCAATCATCAACACTCATAAGATCAAGGATGATCGTGGTATCTTCATCGGTGCTTCCCCAGTCTCACTCCACGTGGCCCCGGATGGCCAGTTCGATGCAGATCGAATCCTTGCTTCTCCGGGTCGGTCCAACACAGATTTGAACGACATCAACGCCGTTCGTAATCTGGGCCTCATTCCTAACGGCTACTATGTCAACCGTCGTTTCACCGACGCAGACGCATGGTTCCTACGGAACGACTGTCCCAATGGTACAAAGATGTTCATGCGAGCACCTCTTGCCACGAAGATGGAGCCAGACTTTGACACCGGTAACCTTCGCTTCAAGGCCCGTGAGCGTTATAGCTTTGGCTGGAGTGACTGGCGTCAGTGGCGAGGCAACAAGGGCGTCTAATAAACCCTTGTTAAATCTCGTACACTAAGATTAGGGGGAATTCCAGTTGGAGTTCCCCCTTTTTCTGTTTATACTCAGGGGAACAAAGGATTAATTAATCATGTCAACAAATGTAAAGGCTTATTTTGTTTCCGCTTCAACAACTCTGACCAATGCTGGTGGACGCCTTCATGGTGTTAACTTTATCGGGCATGGTGGAACCGGAGATATAGCCAAGGTTATTCTGAGAGAAGGGGCCAGCACCACTGGTAATATTGTTCTAGTTCTTGGTGCAAAAAACAATGATGTGAACGACATTTATATTGCCGACCATGGTGTCCGTTTTAATGGTGGTCTCTACGTAGAGATGCCCACCTCCGCTCATGCAACAATTCTGGTAGGCTAATGGCAAAAATGCCCAGCCTTTCAGTTAAACGTGGGGAAAAACTACCCACTTCCAAAGGTGCGGGTCTGACAAAAAAGGGCGTGGCAAAGTACCGCCGTGCCAACCCCGGGTCTAAACTTAAAACTGCGGTGACTGAAAAGAAACCCAGTGGATCACGGGCAAAACGAAGAAAAAGCTACTGCGCAAGATCTGAGGGTCAGAAGAAAATGCACAACATTGACTGCTCAAAAACCCCTAAGAAAAGAATCTGTGCAGCCAGAAAAAGATGGAGATGTAACTAATGAGTATGCCTACGATCACAGTCATTATCGAAAATGATCTGCCTACTACGGAAGAACAGTATGAAGAACAGGAAGTTGAAATCTCTTGCCCCACGGCAACCCAAGATGAGACCCTAAACGAAGCCAATAAAGAAGCTGCTATTCAGGATCATTCTTACGGACCCACAGACATCTCCGATAAGCGATGTGGAAACTGTGGTTACTTTAACATGACCAAGGCAATGCTCGATTGTATCGGCGACACTGAAGAAGACGTTGTGAGCGAAGCATCACATGGCTACTGTCAACTGTTTCACTTTAGTTGTCTCGCAAAAAACGTATGTGATTCTTGGATGAAGGGTGGTCCAATCATTGACCACATTGAGGAACCACAGGATGACGAAACAATGCTAGGCAAAAGGTTTATCTAACGGTGACCGTAGGATCACAATCACCATGTCAGTAATATCTAGATCCAGCGTATCAAAGCAGCTAGTCTCTGGAAAGAGGAAGAAACCCTCTTATAAAAAAGGCGGTGCTGTCTCTCGTGTGAACGAGGCAGGCAACTATACAAAACCGGGAATGCGTAAGAAAATTTTTGAAAGAATAAAAGCCGGTAACAAGGGCGGACGTTCAGGACAGTGGTCCGCAAGAAAAGCTCAGATGCTGGCTCGACAATATAAAAAGGAAGGCGGGGGCTACAAGTAATGCCTCTTAAAAAATCTCAAAAAAGTTTAAGGAACTGGACGAATCAGAACTGGCGAACAAAATCTGGTAAGCCTTCGACACAAGGTGCAGACGCAACCGGGGAAAGATATCTCCCCGAAAAAGCTATTAAGTCTCTTAGTTCCTCTGAGTATGCTGCAACCACTCGGGCAAAGCGAAAGGGAACAAAAGCAGGAAAACAAGTGGTCAAACAACCAAGACGTATAGCAGCAAAAACAGCTAGATTTAGAAAGGCATAATCCTATCATGACAACATCAGGCACTACCACATTCAACATGGACATCGATGAGATTATCGATGAAGCCTTGGACATGATCGGTGGCGAATCAGATCTCGGTAAAGAGCCCAGATCAGCCCGACGCAGTCTAAACCTGATTCTCACGGACTGGCAGAACCGTGGCATCCTCCTATGGAAGACCGGGCTCGGAACCACGACCACCGTTGAAGGCCAGACGAGCTACGATCTTGATCAGGACATCATCGACATCACCGAAGCCTCGATCAGACGTTCCGGCACGGACATCGAACTAACCAGAATTTCCATGGACAACTACCAAGAGCTTCCAAACAAGAGCACACAAGGAAGACCAAACCAGTACGCTGTCCATAGGAAGCGTGACAACATCGAGGTCTATCTATGGCCTGTCCCGGAAAATTCCACGGACGTTTTCAGATACTGGAACGTCAGCAGATACCAAGACTTCACAAAGTCCGTGGACACCGCCGACGTACCTTTCCGTTTTCTCCCGTGTCTTATTTACGCCTTGGCCTACTATATGTCGATCAAGCGCCCCGGTGTACCCGGTGACAGGGTTGCTTTCTTAAAGCAGGTCTATGAAGAAGCCCTACAGAACGCCATGCAAGAGGACAGACAACGTGCCCCCTTCAGGGCCATCCCCCGTTTCAGGGTCGTGGTCTAGACCATCATGGCAGTCAGAAAATCCCCATGGTTCATCAGCGACAGATCCGGTTTCAGGTTCCCCTATGATCAGCGGGTAAAGGAGCAGGGCACTGGAATGGTTGTCCACTTCTCAGAAAGCGATGGCGCTTTTGATCTCAAGAACCATCCACAAAACCAAGCACCACGTATTGGACCAATCCGTATTCTCAGGGATGCCCGGACTGAGACACCTGTTTCTGTTAACCCACTTGTATGGAATCCATCAATGACAACGTTTGTCTCAAATCTTAACATAGTGGTATCATTAAGCAGAATCACGGGCACAGTGCAGTGTGGTACTGTAACCATCGGGAGTTAAAACTAATCATGGCTATCTCACAGGGAATGAGCATCTCTTTCAAGAAACAGGTTCTATTGGGCGATCAGGATTTTGACGCCGATACTTTCAAGCTCGCTTTATTCACAGACACTGCTTCTTTAAGCTCTGGCACCGCAACCTACAGTACTTCAGCAGAAGTCAGTGGTATTGGTTACACAGCAGGCGGAAACACCCTAAACATTGTTGACGTTACAGTAGATGGGTCTGTAGGAATTGTTGATGTAAGCAATACGGCATGGACCACTGCAACTTTTACTGCCCGGGGCGGACTGATCTATAACTCGTCCCAGTCAAACTCAACGGTTGCTGTCCTTGATTTCGGTGGTAACAAGTCTGTAGAAAATGGTACCTTCACAATTCAATTCCCAGCCGCTGCTGCTGCCACAGCCATTATCCGTCTAGTATAAAAAGGGAGTCTGGCAAGCATGGCTCTCGTTGTCAAAGACAGAGTAAAGCAAGATACGACAACCACAGGAACGGGCTCTGTTACGCTCAGTGGTTCGTATACGGGCTTTGATACTTTTTCTGAAATTGGTAATGCCAATACCACATACTATGTAATCTCAGACAGTGGCTCTGGTGACTGGGAAGTGGGCCTCGGTACCTATACCGCATCAGGCACCGTACTCTCACGTGACACTATCTTGGCTTCCTCGAACAGTGGGTCTGTGGTCAATCTGGCAGCAGGGACCAAGGTTGTCTTCTGTGGATACCCCGCCGGAAAATCTGTCTACCTAGATGCCTCTGGTAACCTCGGTATTGCTGGGACTGTCTCAGCAACAAACATCACCGGTGCCACGGTAACTGCAACGTCCAAGATTCATACTCCTGCGATCTCGGTCACAAACGTCTCAGCCACAAATATCTTTGCGTCTACGAAGATCCATACCCCAGTCCTCTCTGCGACTAATATCATCGCAGGTACTGTGACAGCTACCTCGATCCACACACCAACCTTATCTGTGACTAACTTTATTGCTGCGACGATCACTGCCACATCTAACATTCACACTCCGGCTTTGAGCGCCACAAATATCCTAGCGGAAACAATCACGGCCACAACAAAGATACATACCCCCGCCCTCTCTGCGACTAACATCACCGCAGGTAGCGTGACAGCCACATCGATCCATACCCCGTCACTCTCCGTGACGAACTTCATCGCTGCGACAATCACAGCAACGTCGAACATTCACACACCAGCCCTGTCGGCCACGAACATTATTGCTGCAACCATTACCGCAACCACAAAGATCCACACCGTGGCTCTCTCTGCCACAACTATCTCCGCCACGAATATCCATGCGACCACAAAGGTACACACCCCGGAACTCTCAGCCACGTCAATCTATACCCCTACACTCTCAGCAACTAACATCCGGGGAAGTTCCATCAGTGGCACGACAGTCTCAGCAACTAATATCCACGCAACGACGAAGATCCATACCCCGGCTATCTCAGCCACGACAGTCTCAGCAACTAATATCTTTGTGGCTACGAAGATCCATACACCGGCTATCTCAGCCACGACAGTCTCAGCAACTAATATGACTGCGTCAGGTAATGTTAATGCAGACGTTGTCTCGGCCACGACCCTTCTAAGATCGGGATCTCAGCTTGTTGCCCCTATTGTCTCAGCTACTATTGTCAGAGCAGGTTCGGAAGTAATTGCTCCTAACGTCTCAGCATCTAATATCTATGCGACTGTGAAGATCCATACACCCTCGATCTCAGCCACGACTGTCTCAGCAACCAGTGTCTATGCGACTAATTTTATCAAAGGTGGTACAGCTCTGGCAGGACCGGGAAGAGTATTACTAGTCGATAACGATTGGTCAACCGGAACCCCATCAGCAGTGACTTTTGAAGACGCTGACGGCATGGACTGGAGCACCTACAGTTATTTTGATATCGAACTGGCAGGGTACATCTCGACAAGTTGCCGCATCATCTGCCAGATGAGCCAAGGCGGGGCTTATGAAGTCGGAGGGACGGATTACCACTACGCCAACACAGCCAAAAATTTTACCGCAGGCTTTTCTAACGGCACCTCAGCTATCAATATCCCCAATGCCAGCAATCAAATCTACAAAGGCAGTGCGCAGTACAATGAGATGTTCCATTTGAAGGCTTCTCTGTATCATGGATTGTCAGATGGCACTAATATTGATGGCCCATGGATTCATTGGTCTTTTGTATCTAATGTTGCTGGGACAGGAAATAGGGCTCATGCAAATGGCACGGGAGCATTGCGAAACTTAGTTGCCACAGCAATTGACGGCATCAGGTTCCAGCTAAGCACTGGCACCATGAATAATGGATCGTTCAAGGTTTGGGGGATCGTCTAATGACTCGATATAGTATGACGGGCCAAGGAAAGATTGTTCCTTTCACGCCTGAAGAAGAAGCTGCGGCTGACGCAATCGAAGCAGCAGATGCTGCAACTAAAGCTGCGGAAGAAGCAGCGGCCCCCATGCAAGAGTGGTTAAAAGCCATGCTTGAGACTGACACTCTTATGACCCGTGACGTGGAAGACTTGATCGACAACCTAATTTTTACCGAAATCCTTACCGAAGAGCAACTATCCACACGTCTAGCAGAATACCGTGCTCTTAAAAAAACCGAACGTAATAAGAAACCAGTGTAGGAGGTAAGCCGTGGCTTTCTCTGAATCCCCCTTTTCCCAGATACCTTTCTCATCATCAATCAGAACGATTGATGTAGCGGTTCCGGTCACCGGTGTATCAGCAACCTTTCAACTAGGTTCTATTATTGCTGGTGCAGAAATAAAACTCAATGTATCAGGTGTCTCTGCCACATTCGCAGTGGGCACCCCCGGGTTAGCCATTGACACAGATGTCCCTGTCACCGGACTCACAGGAACATTCTCAGTTGGCACTGTCACACCTGCAATTAGCCGTGCCATTGATGTATCAGGGGTCACCGGCACATTTGCAGTAGGCACCCCCAGTTTCAAGATTGACACAGATGTCCCGATCACCGGGGTCACAGGCACATTTGAAGTGGGGCAAATCTTCTTCTGGTTTCCTGTACCTGATGTAACCACTAGCTGGACCACGGTTTCCCAGACATCAACCACATGGACCCTGACTTCTGACGTATCCACTACATGGGAATCTATAGCCGCTTAGCCCTTGCAGTAATTGGCCCATATTAATAATTTATGATAGGATCATCGTATGCCTGTAACAACTTATTCATCCCTTGCAACCCAAATTCAGGAAACTGCGGAAAACACAGGTTCCGAGTTTGTTGACTCTATCCCTAATTTTATCTCACGCACAGAAAATAGACTGACACGTGACGTAGACTTACTAGGGTTGACAAGTTTTGCCACAACAAACTTTGTCGTCTCGACCCCTGTTTACCAGAAGCCGCCTAACGCATTGATTGTAAAAAACTTGACGATCACCAGCAACGGCTCCCGGATTAATCTGGTCATGAAGACCAAAGAATATCTGAATGATTACTGGCCAGACCGTACCTCGGTAGGGGTACCCAGATATTATGCAAACTACGGTAACGAGCTATTGATCGCACCGGCTCCTGCATCAGCATACCCCGTTGAAATTTCGTATGTGGTAGAACCCACCGCTTTAGCTTCGTCAACACAAGAAACAAACTATTTCACACAGTACTGCTCAAACGCCCTATACTACGGTTCCATGGTTGAGGCAACCTTATTCATGAAGAACCCAACGGCTGCAAACATGTGGGAAAGTTTCTATCTCCGAGAACTTGAGGGTCTGAACAACGAGGCCCGTAGATCCCGCAGGGACAGCATGGCCATGCCCGCAAGTCCAGCCGGTGGCCCTAACACTTTAACAGGAAGTAACTAATCCCATGTCATCATACACATCCAGAATTAGACTAGAAAAACAGACCCCCGGTCAAAACGACAATACATGGGGTACCGTGCTCAATGATAACGTCATTGATCTTGTCGATGATTCTATCGCAGCCTACACCACGATCACGGTATCATCTGTTGCTGTTACTCTGACGCAGTCGAACGGTGCTTCTGATCAGGCACGTAGTGCATTCCTAGATATCTCGGGAACCTTGACCAGCAACGTCAATGTCATTATCCCTGCACTTTCAAAAGGCTACGACATTCGTAATTCCACATCTGGTTCTTTCACCGTTAACATGAAGACCGCCACGGGCTCTGGACAGATTATCCCACAAGGTCAGACTATTGGTGTTGTATGTGATGGCGTCTCGGTACGTGACGTTGAAACACCCGGTATCCGATCCACATCAAACGTGGTTAATGTATCTGTAGGAACCTCCAAACTTGACATCAAAGTCCCCACGGCAGTCTCAGGAACTCTTTCTGTCACTGGTGGCCTTGTTGTATCTGGTTCATCCACTATGGTTGCGGCCACGTTCTCCAGTAACATCACCATGAAGTCTGAGAGCGAAGTCAGATTCGCAGACGCAGACTCTTCCCACTACATCGCCCTACAGGCCCCGGCCACGGTCACAGCAAATGTGACTTACACCTTGCCACGTAATGACGGTATCGCCGGACAGGTTCTTAAGACAAACGGATCTGGGACCCTGAGTTTTACATCGTTTGGATCACCCAGATCATACCTCAGCGGTTACGGTATGACCCCTGTTTCAGCAACAGCAATCTCCATCGCTGCGGGTCAGGCACGATCTGACACCAACACCTACGATATTACCCTTGCATCCGCCACCGCTCTTAGCTTGGCATCAACCGGTGCGAACGCTCTCGATACCGGTACAGTGACCTCTGCAACATGGTATCATGTATTCGCCATCTCAAAGGCCGAGGGTGTCTCTGCTGCAACACTTGCATCGACCAATCTTAGTTCACCAACAATGCCATCCGGCTACACCCTGAAGAGACGTTTGGGCTCGATCTATTCCGATGCCGATGTATCTGTACAGAACTTTGTTCAGACAGGCGATAACTTTAACTGGTACATCCCGGTCATCGATGTTTCGGCAGCAACTGTCACAGCCTCTGCCAAGACCCTCAGTCTTTCCACACCTTCGGGTATCAAGACCCAAGCACTTTTGGGGATTAACGTAAAGGTTTCCGGAACCGGCTTCAATGATCGTGTCGGTGTATATATCAGTCCTCTTGATACTGCGGATGTGACGGTCACTGAACCAAACTTGGGATCAGGTACTTATTCTCTTGCCTTTGATAACCCGGCCCCAACTAGCACGGGCGCTCGTGGCGTTATCGCAGGTTCTATTCCCCCGGTCAGGACCAACACGTCTAGTCAGGTCAGAGCACGAAGTTTTTCCAGTTCATACCCGAACACTCTCAATGTATCTACATTCGGCTGGATTGATAGACGTGGCCGGGATGATTAAACGAATAGGTCCAACATAATGGCTAATTTCACGGACAGGGAACTTGGTAACATGGAGGCTAGGATTGTTCTTCTTGAGAAAGAACTGAGTGCCGTCCGAAACGACACCCGTAAAATTCTTCTTACTCTCTCAGAAGCACAAGGTGGCTGGAAAACATTGATGATGATCTCCGGATTCTCCGCTGCTCTTGGGGGTATCATATCTCAAGTTTTCCTAAATTTTCCGAGATAATCTAACATGTCAACAGACACAATCACAACAAAATTTAAATTTGCCCCCACACTACTCAGGGATGATACACAATACGAGGCCGAGGGCGGCTGGTATGACGGTAACCGTGTCCGGTTTCGTAATAGCAACCCTGAAAATATCCGGGGTTGGAACAAACGAGTTCTTGGTGAATTGACAGGAACTCCTCGTGACATCGAGATTTGGTCAGGACTAAATCAAGCAAACTATATTGCATGGGGAACAAACAATGCACTTCAAATTTACGAGGGCGGCTCAGTCTCAGACATTACGCCTATTACTTCAACTACATCCTTGGTCAACCAGATTAGCACCTCCGTTGGTTCTTCATCTATCCTTGTATCTCTGACAGGCCACACCAGAGTAGCGGGTGACCGTATCGCATTTGTCTCGATGGCTGCAACAGTCGGCAACAACGTTTTCCTAAATTCCATGTTTACCATTACCACTGCATCAGACGCTAATCATTTCTCTTTTCCATACACAACCGTGGCCGCTGCAACATCTGCCAACGTTGGTACAGTGACCCTTCAATACTTACTAAAGTCAGGATCCCAGTATAATACCAACGGTCTCGGCTGGGGCGCTGGCACCTACGGCACGGGAACATACGGTACTCCTGCCTCTACATCAAATATTACTTTACGTATGCGTAACTGGAGCATGGACACCTTTGGAGAGGATCTTCTGGCAAATCCCCGTGGAGGCTCAATCTATCTCTGGGATGCAACATCAGGTACTGACGTAAGGGCACAAATTGTCTCAGCTGCTCCTGTGTCTGTCAACAGTATCATAGTCTCAGAAAAATCGAGACACGTCGTTGCCTTGGGTTGTAATGACGTATCCGGTAATTTCGATCCTATGCTGATCAGGTGGTCTGATCAGGAAGACTATGACGTATGGACGCCAACAGTCACAAACGCCGCAGGTGATTTCCGAATCCAGAGGGGAACACAGATCAATCAGGGTGTCTATTCCAGAGGCGGTATCCTTGTACTAACAGACTCCGCCCTGTACGGCATGGTCTACGTCGGACAGCCCTATATCTTTGCCACGGATATTCTTGGTGACGGTTGTGGTTCGATCTCACCCCATGCAGCAAAAGATTTTAACGGTAGTTTGTACTGGATGGGTGACAGCAACTTCTTTGTCTTCAACGGTCAGGTACAAGTTCTACCGTCATCTGCCAGAAAATATGTTTTCTCAGACTTTAATTTCTCTCAGAAAGAAAAAGTATTCTGTGGTATCAACGCAGAATTTTCTGAGATTACGTGGCTATACCCATCTGCTGATTCGCAAGAGTGTAATAAATATATCTCATACAGCCCCGTGGAAAACTATTGGGTCTTCGGCGATGCCTACTGGACAACATGGGATTATGGGGCGGACATCTTTGGAAATATTATTACCACAGGTGTCTCGGCTGGTGTTGCTTATCTTTATAACAACGAGCCCGCCGACACTTACAGTGCTGTCGTGGGAGATAACCAGTTAATCGGATACGAATCCTTTATTCAGAGTGGTGACTTCGATCTCGGGGACGGTGACGATCTCTTGTTTGCCGATAAATTTATCCCGGACTTTGAACTCACCGACCCGGGTGGAATCAACAACGACCCCGAGGTCAACATCCTGATGGGTGCTAAACAATACCCCACGGCCACAACAGTATCCAAAGGTCCCTTTGTTGTCTCGGCATCGACTCGCTTCCAGAACATCAGACTCCGGGGAAGACAGGCAAACCTCAAGATATCCACAAGTGCTGTTGGCACTTCATGGAGGCTCGGCACATTCAGACTTGATCTGGTACCGGATGGGAAACGCTAAGGATGTCTATTGATGTAGGCAAATCAGGAAAATTCTTTGTCAGATATCCGGGGGCACCGAGAAGTGCAACCCCTGAGATGCAAGGGGCGTGGTCCCAGCTTATCAGAAATCTGGAACTACGGGATAATCAGAGTAATATCGAGGCTGCTTCTCAGGAGCCTTATGTTATTTCAAATGTATCTGTGAATAGAACATATGATGTAAGTGCGGGTCAAATCTCGGTCTCTGTTGTTGCAAATGCACTGGGGACTTTATTGCAGGATCTTAAACTAAAAGGTATTATAGGATGATAAACGGAGGAATTTATTAATGGCTGGTTATGGTACTGATGGTCGTTTTGGCGGAAGAAATGTCGGTGGCTCTGGGCTATCAGGCGGTAGTCAAGATTCCGGTTCAAATTTTGGTAATGATGGAATGGGAAGTTACGGTCCCGGTATCTCTCGTGGTATTTCTCGTGCCAATCAAAAGGGACAAAGGGATACGACAGCAGATCGTTCCGGTGGTCCGGGCGATGATAGAAAGCGTAAGTTACCCCCACAGACACTACCAACTATCGCTGCCGCAGCGGCCGCTCCTCCTCCTCCTCTTGAAGCATTACGACAAGCCGCTGATATTCAGAATTATCTCTCTGATCTTCAGAGAATTGCACTGGGTCAATCAGATTCCCGTGCAGCCCTTGAAAGATTTGGGGTAGCCCCAGAACAGGCAATGTTCGATTACCGAGAATCTTTCCCAGAGTTTGGAGACTCAATGTCTAATTTGAGTCTTGCTGAAATTATTAAAAAACTTGGGAATATGCCGCAGACCCCCGAACCTTTTGCAGAAGGTGGGAGGGTAGGTGAAAACCTCACCTCTCGTGGCGATGAACGTGTTCGTGACATCGCAGCAGATGATTCGGTATCCACAGACCTTGCCCGGTTTAGCCAGATGCTCAAGGATCTTATGATGTTAGAAACAGCTTCTAAAGGAGCCAGTGAGAATCCTTTCGGTGCTCCTGATAAGCCCCAAGCTCGTAGACCCATTATCCCCGGTGGTCTTATTCCCCCTGAGACAGGATCTCCCCGCTACGGTGGTGATGCCGAGGCATTCAGATTTGTAATGCCCCCCAGAGATAACAGCCCCTTAAATATTATCCCAGATGGTGCTCGTCCTGAGATTGAAGTAGAGCGTTTAGCTCCCCCCGTAGCTCCTGCCGAGTCTACTCCCACGGAAGATTTTGTTCAGCCATACCGATATACTATGAGAGACTATGAAACGGATAGCGAATTCAATCTTTCTATGAGAGAGCTGACTGCATTCGACATTCTTACAAGAGAAGGCTTCTCTGGAAGAGAGGCAATGGATCGTGTGAAGGGCATGACACCCGAACAATTAGATCTAATGGTCGAGGTGGTTAATTCTCCCGACGGTTTTAAGAATGGTGGCAACACCCAACGGCCTTTCCCCGGCTTACTTCAAGAGAATCCTCAACGAACCGCAACAGTGGAAGAGGTGATAAGAGACATGATGGAGTCTCGGGGTTTAACTCAAGAGGAAGCTGTACAAGAGTTGCAAGCTAGATTTAGAAAAACCTACCCAATGTCTGAGACGGTCCCAGACTATTCATTTGCCAAGGGTGGCTCAGTCCGTGGACGCAGAAACGCACTCCCCATGGTCGAGGGTGACCACGTCGTACCTGCCCATGCGGTAAAAGGTAACGAGGGTGGCCTTGCAGCCCTATCCAAAAAGCTCATGGGTAACCAGAGCTACGATGGTATGATCCGTGGACCCGGTGGTCCCCGTGAGGATGCTATCAAGACCCGTGTCTATGCAGCAGGCGGCGGAATCTCGGGTAAGATGGACAATCTCCAGAACCCGTTTAACTCTGTCCCAGCCCGTGTTTCAAACAAGGAGTACGTGATTCCCCGACAGGCTATCACAAACCTTGGCATGATGAACGGTGCCCGAGAGGGCGATGCAAACAAGGTTGGTCAAGATATTATTTATCAACTGGTAGAAAACTTAAAAAGGAAAGCATAATGGGATTTCTGGATACTCTTTTTAGTCCGGGAGAAATTGAAGAGCAGGGGAAAGTCGAGAGTCAGACTAATTTCCCCCAATGGTACAATCGTCTAAATCAGGCTAATCTTCTCAGAGCTACCGAGACTGCTTTCGAACCTTATCAAGCATATCAGGGACCACGACAGGCTCTTTCTGATCCAGATCAGATTGCTGCTCGTCAGGGCATCATAGACACTTCGGGGATTGCTTCCCCCTTTTTTACCGAGGCATTTAACCAGTCAAAACTAGGATCAACCCAGCTCGCCGGAACTGACATACGCCCATTCATGTCCCCGTTCCAACAGGGTGTCACCGACATTGCCCTGAGAGAAGCTCGTAGACAGGGAGACATCCAGCGTAACCAGCTTGACTCTCAGGCAACAAAAGCAGGTGCCTTTGGTGGTTCCCGTGCAGCTCTTGAACAGGCAGAAGCCGAGAGAAACATCCAGCAGAATCTGGCGGACATTCAGGCAACTGGATCACAGCGGGCCTACGATAGTGCTCTTGCCCAACTAGCTCTTGACCGTGCTGCGGCATCACAGGCTGCTCCACAGATGGCTGCATTAGGAACAGGACTACAGACCGTTACGACATCTGGACTAAAAGAAGCCGAGCTTGCCGCTGAGCGAAACCGTGCTGAACGTCAGGGTGCCCTTGATATTGCATATCAGGACTTCCTGACACAGCGTCAGTACCCAATGGCGCAGGCATCCGGCTTACAGAGTCTTCTTACCGGTGCCTCGGTCCCCGGATCATCCCTACAAACCACATTTGGTCAGCCCCCATCCGTGGGTGGACAGGTGGCCGGTGCAGCACTTGCTGGTCTAGGTGCTCTAGGATCAGGCGGCGCATTCGGACCCGGCGGATTCGCCACCAGCCTCATCTTCAAGGGCGGCGGAGAGGTTCCTGTCCGAAGATATGAGAATGGTACCGAGGTCGAAGAGTTAGGTACCGGCGCTAATCTGTACGACCAAGATGCACTGGAGAGGTACCGGCAGGAAGCATTGACACGAGATGCCGAGCGTGAAGAAAACGACACTGGGAGTTCCTTTTTTGATTGGCTTAACACACAGCTTGAAACAAGTTACGATGATCCTGAAAATGTTATTTCTCAGGTTCAGGATGCGTTATCTGGAATACCAGCCCCTTTGCAAAGGCGATTAGATATCGAAGCAGCAAAAGCAGCCGCACAAAGTGGGGGACCAAGCTCAGATCCTGATGCAGGAATGACACCCCTTCTGGCCGCAGCTATGGCCGGAGATCCTGAAGACTCAGTAGTTGACCCGACATCAGACCCGGTCACGTCCGACCCAGACACTGACACATCCGATAGTGGCTCAGGAGGGTTTGACTATGACCTACTCCTAGAACTCGGTCTCGGTATGATGGCAGCAGGAGCAGTCCCCGGTTCCACCCTTGCAGGTTCTCTTGGTCAGGGTGGTCTATCTGCTCTTCAGGCTCGAAGAGAAGCCGATGCACTAAGAAGAAAAGAGGATCTGGAAAACAGAAAACTTGAGGCTATTATAAAGGCTAATGATCAGGACTTTAGGGCTGTTTTCGCATCTCTTGATCAAGATCAGAGGCAAGAAGTCATAGACTTCATGGCTAATCGTCAGTCTGATTTGTTGGAAGCATTATCTGATTCAACTTTCGTTGGTCCAGATAGAGACGTTGCTCAACAGGAGTATGATGATGTAACCTCTAATCTTGATAATCTATTCTATCCCGACGATGTTCCGATCATGAATGCTAATCTAAACGAATAATAAAAGGACATAACATATAGATGTCTGAACTTCTAATACCACAACTGGATAGAACCTATACCTTTGGTGACGATGTTACCTTGGAAGAAGCCGCAGCAGAAGTCCGTGGTAAAATCAACCCAGACATTCTCGGAACACGTGTCGGAAATAAACTGAATAGGCTGATAGATTTAGCAGTTCAACAGGCTGACCCAACCCAGTTCGCCATCGACCGCTCCCTGTTTGGCGAAGCTGTCAACGGTATAAAACTAGGGTTCAATAACTTCTTAGGCTCCACGATCAGTGGCGCAGAGTCTGTCCCAGAAGCAATCTTGGGTACCGAACTCTTTGATAATTATTTCCAAGATATTGGTACCGACATCATGGACGAAGGTATGCGTGAGTACAGGCCCGGTCGTTCTTATGAATGGGCCGGGGGTATCGGCAATGCCTTGGGATCTATCGGCGGATTCATGGCAGGCATGGGTCTGGCCGCAGGTGCCGGCGCTGCTGCGGTAGCAACAGCCCCAATCTCAATATCGGCTGGTGCTGCGGCATCTGGTTTTTCCTTGGCCGCTGGTCTGGCCCTTGGTGCTGCCGCATCAGGTGACGAGGCAAACAGACGAGCCCAAGCAGGCGGCGCAACCGAAGAAGAGGCCAGAATATCCACCGTTGGCGGGGCACTTTTAGGTCTCACTGATGCACTACCGGTAACAAGATTTTTACCTTTTACCCCCCGTTTCCTTGCAGCAGCATCCGGGGGAAAACTCGGTGCCTTGACCAAACAGCGGGCCGAGGGTCTTATCCCTGATGACGCAGAGTACTACCGAAAACTTGCACAAATCAGGGACGAGTCAAGCATTCTTCAAAGGTATGCACAAAAGATCGCAACAGATGCCGGGCTCGAAGGTTCACAGGAAGCACTACAGGCCATTGGTCAAAACCTGATTGAACACTACGTCTACAACCCTAATCAGGATATTGTAGACATGGCTTCTATTGAAGAGGGCCTGTACGGTGGCTCCGCTGGTGCTATCATGTCTGTGCTCACAGCACCATTCAAGGTACGTGGTAACCCCGCAGGGGACGTCCTAAGCAGGGAAAAAGCATTAGATACCTCTGCTCGTACTGAGCTTGGCAGGGGTTTAACAGCAACCAGTCCTGTACGAGGTCATATAGACACTCTCCCAAGTGGGACAGTACGTACTCTTGCAGCAGCGTCAGCGAACGTAGAACAAAGACTTGGCACCTCTGTTCAATTAGAGGAACCCGGCCCACTCGAAGCATCAGGTCCTGTATCGCTTCTCCCAGAGATTAGCCCCTTCGCAGAAAAATTAATTATTCCAGCATCCCTATCCCCTGAACAACAGACAGAAGTCAGAGACACATTAGGTGCGTCGAATGTTGTGATGGAAGAGGACGTGACCCCTGCAAGTTTGGAAGCTGCTGCCAGTAAATCTGATCAAACTTTCAGAAGATTTAGGCAGAAGTTTAATCAAGCAGCACAGACCCCATTACCCGTCGGTGCAGTCGAAGCTGACATTGCGAAATTAGGTACGACCGCTCCCGAAGCAGTTAAAAAAACCATTGACCCACTACAAAAGAAATTAGAAGGGCTTCTCCCCGGTGTATCCATTTTAGAAGCATACACCAATCCTAAAGCATTTTCTCGAAAAGTGGATCGTCTGTACGGCAAAGGAACCTCAGACTTTCTTGGGGTCCCCACGTTAAAGGAAGCAGGTAAATTCGACACAAAAGTAACTGAAGAGGCTCAAGCTGAATTACAATCTATCGTCACGGGTCTTGACCAGCAAGCAACAGCGGCAAAAATCGGTAATGAACGTGCTGCAGCCTACTTGGATCGTATCGGTGCCAACCCCGATAAAAGGGCTGTTCGTGGCGAAGTCGAAAGAGGTGCAGAGTTTCAGGCAAAATCTGCGGCACAGGATAAGCTGACTGATGATATCCGTAAGCTCGCCGGGGACAAGGTCAACGTCATGTTTGCCGGGGCAAATAGAATCAGAGATATGTACAACAAATTCACCGGGAGTAAATTTACACCAGTCCTCGGATTTACCATGGGCACCGGTGACGCAATCGTCTTAGACAAGGACTATGTCAAAAATAATCCCGGTGCCTCAGTGGATATGCTTGTTGGCGAGGAAGCCTTCCACGTTGCCCAGACAATGTTTCTCACCGAGGGTGAACAAAAAATTCTAGGAGAAGTCTTCACCCCGGAACTTGCCGGACAGAACGGTATCGATCTCTCAGCGTACACCGATCCCGAAATGAAGAGACTTGAGGCACAGGCCAAGCTCATGGGCAAAGCCTATGCAGAAGGTCTCGACTCAATCGTGGGTCTACCAAAAAAGAAAAAGGGTTTCATCCGCAGAATCATGGACAAACTCTTGAAAGGTCTCAAGTCCTTGGCCGGGGTCGCCAAGAAAAATAACTCCGAGTACCAGAGCATCGATGAAATCTTTGATGCATTCACTTCCGGAGAGTTGGCCAGACCCTCATCAATTGCACGGGCAGAATCTCTGACTGACAACACGAATCTTAACAAGATCTACGCCTCCGGTGCCGCTACCGTAGGGGCAGAACCTCTGATCAAATCCTTGGAGAGTAAAATTGAGCCCGGTAAGAAAGCCCTGAAGTCTACTTATCAGTTTCTATATGACTGGATCTATTCCAAGGTTAACACATCGTGGGATTTCTTTAGCAAGTACGACGGTCTTCGGGCCGTTGCCGAAACCGTTCGTAAAATTGAAGATAAATATAGTAGTGTTCTGCAAGGTGTACGGGATCGAACCGGTGAAGGACACTTGAATAAACTCACCGAGCCAGAGAAAGCCATTCACAATATCTTCATGGACGTGGTTCAACATGTCTTGAATGAACGGTTTAAGCCTAACACAGTGGTGAACGAAAAATATCTCAGGGATCTTGGGATCACCAATGCAGCCACAATTCAAAAGATTCTAAAAGCACCATTAACGGTCACGGATGCAGATTTCTTTGGTCAGGACCTTGTCCACCCTGATCCATCAGTTAGCAGAAACATGACTTTCCGAATTGACCCCGACACAATCCTGAGTGAAGTGTTGAGTGAAACCAGAAACGCACTCGATTTTCTCTTCATAGAAAAAGTAGAAGCTGTTATTCAAACCATATTGAACGAAGCAAACGCCGCCATCAAAAGGAAAGCTGTGGACGGGGAATCTTATGTCCCCGTGACTTTCCAAGATGTCAAAGACGGCGGGGCGAGTCTAGACGCTAAAATTAATCAGTTAGAACAGAACAATGTTAACGAAACTTTGATCAAACCCTTGAGAGATAGCCGTCTTATTTACACAGAAACTATGAAGAAAAAGGGTCTCTTCTATTCTCCGTCACTTCGTTCTGGATCATTTGGTTTCAAGTTCACGTACACCGACCGGTCCGGAAGAACCGTCGAAGGTTTCCACATGATACCTGATCCAAACATAGCGAAACCATCTATGAAAAAAGCCCGGGCTGTTGCGGCAAAGTTTTTTAAAGACAACCCTCTATATACACCCGGGGGCCTTAACGATAAAAAAAGCAGTTCTCCGGAAGACGTTGTTTATGAACTGACTCGGGATAAGTTCTTGAAGGATCTAAGCCCTTCCGGAGTCGGTAGTATTATGGGTATCTTTGATTCTATCACCGAATCAACAGATATCGACGAGATAACCGACTTTAGAAAAAAGCTGGCGGCGGCCTTAACCAAGGGAGCGGTAACAAAAAGTCTCCCACTATCAAGAAACATTCCCGGTTACCTGACGAATCAGAATCTGTCCTCGTATTTAAGTGAGTCGTGGAATAGCTTTGTTACAAGTCAGGCCAATATCATTTCCCGTCTGCCAAATAATGCCACCCTCCAGAACGATATAAGAAAGGCAAAGGGCGACAGATCTATTCCAGAAGAAGTGACTGACCAAATTGACAAAGTCTGGGGAAAAGAGGGCTATCTTACAGAAAACCAAAAAATAGCAGATCTTGCCAAGAGAAGTGCCTTTACATTCTGGCTCGGCGGAAACATATCATCTGCCGTTGTAAATCTGGTTGGCCTTGGTCATACAACGCTGCCTTACCTACTCGCATCTGCTGATAATCCAGCACAGGCTGTGCAGGCGTTGACCAAGGGAACAAAGATCGCCCTGAGTATGACAAAGCAGTTGCCGATAAAAGCCCCAAAGGTTGGAGCCCTGAAATGGAGAGATAAGTTTCTTCAGTTTTCCGACAAACCTTTTGACTTTATAAACAAACCTGCGGGACTCACGGACGCAGAGTGGTCCGTGATACAAAACATCCAGCCTACCCTAGAGCCAATGCAGCTTTCAGATGTCACATCCGACCTCGCACAAAAGGGATTGCTCAAGGGTAACAATCCTGCAACCCGTGCCATTGATACAGCAATTCGTGGATCAGGCGTTGCGTTTGCATGGGTTGAGCAATTCAACAGGGTTGCCACGGCAATCGCCGCTGTGGAATTGGCCAAGAAGTCCCCCCAGAAATCCAGATTACTTTATGAAGCCGAGGGTAAAAACAGATACGGGGAATACACACTGGAAAATTTTGTCAGGTTCTCTGTTGAAAAGACCCAGTTCAAGTTTGATAAGACCGAACGCCCTGCGTACAACCGTGGTCGTATCGGCGGAATCATTACCCAGTTCCTTCCTTACCAGACAAAGGTTTTTAGATATTATCTTGGTGCAATGAACGCAGCCATGACCGGAACTTCTGGCATTGATGCCAATGGTAAGCCGATCAAGATAGATCGTGAAACCAGAAAAGTTTATGCTGCCATGGCCCTGTAT
>Ga0222719_10001386_pt1 | contig 23595 bp, 27 predicted proteins | sample C33_34DmetaG_FD_165039 | JGI IMG/M metagenome (GOLD analysis project Ga0222719, IMG submission 165039) | Estuarine water microbial communities from San Francisco Bay, California, United States - C33_34D | ecosystem: Environmental > Aquatic > Marine > Unclassified | place: USA: California...
AGACACCAATATGTTATTAAAAACGTCGTTAACTAAAGATGTTCTAGATAATTTCACTAAATCTATTGATGAAAAATTTTCTAATACTATTATTAACTCTCAAAGCATGTTTAATTCTATTATTACATCAACCGAACATCGTATTGATGGGAAATTAACCGAATTAAAAGATATTTCTGTAACAAATAATTCCACACAGGATTCGTTATGTACAAATGTGAATGAATTGCTTAAGAAAATGGAGAACTCATCATCTAAGGGAAAACTATCAGAAAATATTCTCTTTAATGTACTTCATTCTATATATCCTACTGCACAAATTGAAAATGTTGGTAATGTTAAAGAGACTGGTGATATTATTATGAAACGTAAAGATAAACCTAATATTCTATTTGAGAATAAGAATTACGATAAAAATGTAGTACAGGATGAAGTTCGTAAATTTCTACGTGATGTTGAATTTCAAAACTGCTCTGGTATTATGTTAGCACAGCATTATGGTATTGCTAATAAGAATAATTTTGAAATTGAAATTCATAAAAATAATATCCTTGTTTATTTACATAAAGTTGAATATGATGCAGATAAGATAAAGGCTGCTATTGGTATTATAGATTATTTTAAAGAAGCTTTGGGAGATATTGAAAACGATAAGGGAGAACTTATTAATATTAATAAAGAAACTCTCGATGAAATTAATAAAGATTATCAAAACTTTATCAATAATAAGTTAATACATATTAAAACCATTAAGGATTTTCAACAAAAACTAATTGCACAGGTTGATGATATTAAAATTCCTGCATTAGATCATTATTTATCAAAGTTATATGCCTCTTCTGGGTCTAAAGAGAACATATGTGACTATTGTGGCTATGTTGCAAAAAATGTACGAGCTTTAACTGCCCATCATCGTGGATGTGCACAAAAAAAACAACATGATATTGAAAGAAAGGAACGACTAACTAATTCATTAACCAATGGAAAAACGAATATGAATAATGAAATGCAATATAATCCTAATAAACTTTAAAAAAACAGGGCGTCCCCTGAGATTGTTTCTGTGTTACAGTTTCGCGCAAATCTATAGACTAGCTATGAGACCACACTTGATAAAACTCAACCGCTTCTACGATATTTCATTTTATCCCATATTCACGAGTAGTACAATCCAAACAAATCGTGTGCATCATTTATTACCCCAATATTATCCAATGACGAGGAATTAACCTTAACTTATTATAAGGTTAAAACTTGGTCAAGATATTTACATGTCAAACTGGGTCAATGGGAGTGATCAGCTCCACAGAGTGTTCATCGGCTTACTCCCGGCTAAGGGCTTAAGCTTTTAACATGCAAATAACAGAGTCATACTGGAGGTTCAATTACACAGGTGCCGTAATAGGAGTCCCTGTGTCTAACTTTACAAAATACCACTGAGCCAAGTTAGAAGCTCCCTATTCGTTTATAGGGTTTTATTTTCTCAATTTTTTACATTTTCCATATACTGGAGAACATTATTTTGTAAGTTTTGTAGCAATAAAAAAGTTCCCCCCTGTGTATGGAAAGAGATAACGCGTAACCAAGTACCTAACAAAAAAAAACAGGGCGTCCCCTGGGATTGTTTTCAGAGCTACTGATTTCGCGCAATCTATAGACAAGCTATGAGACCACACTTGATAAAACTCAACCGTTTTCCGATAATTTTGTTTTATCCTTTTATCACGAGTAGTACAATCCAAACAAACCGACGTGCATCATTTAATACCCCAATATTATCCAATGAGAGGAATTAACCTTAACTTCTTATAAGGTTAAAACCAGGTCAAGATATTTACATGTCGAACTGGGCCAACGGGAGTGATCAGTTCCACAGAGTGTTCATCGGCTTACTCCCCGTTACGGGCTTAAGCTTTTAACATGCAAATAACAGAGTCATATTGGAGGTTCAATTACACAGATACAATTAAATTATCTGTGTCTAACTTTACAAATAATACCAGTGAGCCAAGTTAGAAGCTCCCTATTCGTTTACTGGGTTCTATTTTATCAATTTTATACATTTTTCCATACACTGGAGAACATTGTTTTGTAAGTTTATTGGGTACAATTTATTTAAGTTCTCCAGTATATGGAAAAATGTATAAAATTGAGTTACTTTCTGTTTTTTACCAGATAATAACATTTTATCAAGATAACATTTTATCAATACAATGATTAAACGTGGTGCAAAGAGATGTGAGTTTTGCAACTCTGCATCTCATACGATGTACAATTGTAACAGCAACATGAATGGACTGAGAGAGAGTTTGGATAAAAATGGGTGGAACTGTATGATGGATCCAGTATGTCCTAAATTTCATATGTTAGCAGCAAATCACCTGCGATATATAGCGTATCATTATGCGAAATATGAGAAAGCGATTTATTGCTCAAACCAAAAAACAACTCAACGCTATAACCAAAAATTTAGATTGCGACCGATTCCGTTGTCGCTTTCAAAAAAACAGATGATTCACGCTCTGGTTCAACGCTGGAACGGGTTTCAGTCCGTGCGCGATTTGTACAAAAATCCACCAACACCAGGAGATGATGGCGACGACTGTCCTATTTGTTTGGATTCAGTTGTTTCATCATATGATTGGTCTTTCGAAACTGCATCATGGAAGGGAAAATATGTTACAACGGCGTGTAAACATCGTTTTTGTACAAAATGCTGGAATCATCACGTAGAAAAAAACTCCAAATATTCATTTAATGAATGTAATAATGAGCTAATGCATGTATGTTGTCCAATGTGCAGACACAAAATCTCCGTATAAAAACAAACTCATAAAAAGTGGGATAAACCGTTTTTTTTACTAAAAATATATTCAATATAATCCTAATAAACTTTAAAAAATAGTAATATATATACTATATGATGGATGTTGAATTTCATTATGTAAGCAACATAACATTGGATAATAGGCTAAACATAAATATAAACAATCCACATATTTTACACTCATATGAAGTAATAAAAAAAAGAAATAATTATTGGGGTATTTTTTTACGAGATAAACATGAAATAATTGGGAATACAATGGTGACATACGAAAAAGAAGATAATATTGATTATTTGCTATTAGTTCATGTTTACATAGATGACAAATATCGTGGTCGTAATTTAGGTAAAGCACTTATAGAACAAACAATATTAAAAAATGAAATGCAAAATAAAACAAACTTGGTGAAGGTTGTTATAGCTGGAGGTATGCCAATATTAAAATGTCTTCTTAGTATTTTTAATGAACTTAATTATACTATAAAAAAATATAAGACAAAAAATAAAAACATACAAATACTACAAAATATAGGACCAGAAACCGCAATAAAAATAGAACAATCAAATTACGAAAGTGATATTTGGCAAACATTATTTTTTGATAAAAATGATTAATAGCTCTGTAAAAACAGGGCGTCCCCTAGATTTTTATGGGTTTTGTCATATACTTACATTGAGAATGACTGGTTGTCCGCTTCTATATTTATGGTTGGATTTATTTGTAATAACCATTCTGCTGTTTGTGTATTTTGATAATGTATCGCATTTCGGTATGCTTGATTAAGAATAAGAACCCTTACACTAATATAGTCTGCTAATTTCTCAAATATAATTTTTGTAATATCTAAATTGCTATTACAACAACTTATTTCAAATATATCGCATATATAACATCTATTCTTGAACGAAGCTAAATACGGCTCTTCAGTAAATAGCCATTTGATTACTTCAATATGCCCATTGTTACAAGCCAATAGTAAGGCAGAGTTTGGAATATGTTCATCTGCAGTGTAATCATTCTCTATTCTACCTACGTTGATATCTGGCTCTATATTAAGTAACCATGTTAGAATGGGTTCACAATCATCGGGTTTTTTGACGCGATATTTACGAGTATATACCATAAAATATGCGTAATCCATATCTATACTACTACTATCAAATACATCCCCGAACGTATTCATTAGTCCATCTATGTCATAAGACCAACAGAGTCGGTAAAAAGTAAGGGTTGTAATGTCATCCATTATTGCGTTTTATCTTATTTTGATGTAGGAATATTATAATGAAATTGTTATCAATTTTTTTGTTTTAAATGGTGGTTTATATAGCCATATAATACATATATATCTGTTCCTTTATTAATGTTTTCTATTACAGGACATACCCATGATATTGGATACATTAAAAGTGTTCCTTTTTTAGGAGTTAATTTTGTATTACATATTTGGATTTCTCCATTATAGTCTGTTAAAAACCATATATATTTACATATCCGAAGATGTCTCGTTTGACCTATCTCCGGAAACTGGTGTTCTTTTTCTACTATATTATTTGTATTTATATATCTATTATTTATAATATAATCATTTTTTTCAAAATTGATATTAAATCCCATTATTTTGTTATATTCTATATTATTTTGGGTTGATATTTCTAATAAATACTTATAAAAATTTTCTTTTAATTCTGCTCCTAATTTTTGTCTTAATTTTAATAAAAACGAGTATTGTTCATTTGTTTTTTCATAATTTTTTGTATGTAATAACACATTGCAAACTGTTGGTATATTAAATTCATTCGTACCGTTATAAATACAATCATTATAAACACATAACGTATTGTATACTTCAAGTATTTTACTTGTCAAAGATGGTGTTAATGATTTTTCTTTTACATAAATAAACCTACTCATTATATACTAAATATATTAAATATTTAATATATTTATTATATAAATAGTATATATATATATTATATAAATGACTGATTTTAGTAAATATACAAACGCGGTAACCTATAGCGATGGAACAAAATCGCCATATGGAACATGGTCCATGATACAAGGAACAAGTGACTCCACTATTGCTGGAAAATATAGCCGCTCAGTATTATCTACTGGCCAACCGTTTACTAATATAAATGAAAAACCAAACGCTATAGGCTATTCGTATAACGGTACAGACATTTCTAATTGGGGAATTGCTAAATATATTATAATGACAAGTGGTAACACGACCATTAATATACCAGACTGGGTTATGGAAGTTAGATGGGCAATGTGTGGAGCAGGAGGAGCAGGAGGAGCTGCTACACCTGATCATAACGCGGTGGGTTATTATAATCATCATGGGCATTACTTTACTTATTGGGGACAGTTATACTATTATGATTATCAAGGGGCGTATTATTACCAAACCAGCAGCGGAAGACCCGGAGCAGGGGGGGGAGCAGGGGGGTTTGTCTATCATACTTCGGGAGTGAATATGATGTACTATTTAAATATTGGCTGTGGTAGTGGTGGTACTGGTAATGGTGGTCATTCATATGTTACTCACCAGACAACCTACGATGAACCCGAGCATACTCATGCATATGGTGGGACGGCGGCAAATAAAACCACTCGGGGTGCAGGCGGTTCTGGGAGCATACAGAATGGTAATCCTGGTGGCTATATCAGTGGAACCAATGGTGGTGCGGGGGGGACACAACCCAGGTCCACCACTTCTCATGGTAAGGGTGGAAATGGCACAACTGGTATTTCCCCAGGCAGCGATTCAACAGCTGCCGGTGGAAATGGCAATAATGGATATGTTATTGTATATTTATTATCAAGAGCATTTTCATAATAATTAAAATGATGGATTAAAGTAATCATTATGTTCTATTCTACCTATGGTATTATTATTATTATAACGCAATTGACCAGTTATTATATAATTATTTCCTTTATGTAACTCGTGCTGATAACTATAATTAATATCTTCTGGTATTATTATAAGAGAACCCTGATTAATTTCTTTAAGATCAACTGTTTTATCTTTAATTATTTTTACTTCTTCTAATTTAAATTCTGATAAATATATAATAAAAGTGTATTTATTAAACCGGCTTAATTTTGTATTATAACTATCTATAACTAATTTATCATTAGTTACATATTTTTGAATATAAAATGAATCAAGTGTTAAATTCTCTATATTTGAAGTTTTTAATAAACAATTTAATAATATTTTTAATAAACTTTTTTCTACACGTTGCCATGATTGGTCTTGTACAGGTATTTTATATTCATACATTTGAATATTATGAATAATTTGACCTTCTATATCATAATTATTGAATTTTTTTATTATTTCATTACATAACATTGTTGGCACTACTTTATTATATAAATTTGACATTATATATAATACTTAATAATATTAGTTTATATTGTTTAAAAACAAATCTAAAAACATTTGTGTTAATAATTATATAGAATGAACGATTATTCAAACTTTATTCATGAAGCACCATACATGTTAGCTGAAAATAATTGTAAACACCTTATTCAATATTTTGAAAACAATAAACAACTATGTAAAGAAAATTATATTGAAATAAACGAAACATCAATAGATGACCCGCATATATATGAAATTATAAATGAAATTTATAATGTGTTTGATAATCAATTTAAAATATATTTTTCCAAACTTTCAGAATTTTATAATATTCACCATAATAAGTTTGGTACATCACAAATTCGTATTGAAAAACAATCTAAGGGACAACAAGTTGGCGATAAACATGAATTAACACCAACAAGTTTGGTTTATCTTTTTTTTCTTAATAATATAGACAACGGAGGAGATATGTGTTTTTTTAATGATAAAACAATTAAGGCTGAAACTGGAAAACTTATTCTTTTTCCGAAAGAATGGTTTCTTACATTTAAAGAACATATTCCTATTAGTGATGATAAATATATTTTATATGGTGAGTTGTTGTATATGTAAACCTACGGCTTATTATCATGATTTCTCGAGATTTTAATATTTTAGATAATTAATAAGAATACATAATAAATGGTAATGCGAAACATATGTTTCAAAATTATTATTTTTATCATTACCAATACTGTTTATAATAACAAAATTTTTGTTATTATAATTGTTTGTTTATATTATTGACTATTAATATGCGATAAAATCCCAAAATCAAAAGTGTAAAAACTTCAATAGTATAAATCAAACATTTGTTATATCTAATAAGACTATCAATGAATAAGACTCATCGTTAGTTACATATTTTTGTTGTTCTGTTTTAGATGTGTATACTAGTAGATCTCCCCTATTTTGCAGTACTTCATCACCATTTGTACCAAGAAACTTTATATAACCTTTATCGGTAGTTAATTTATAATTTAATATTATATATGTTTTTTCGGTATTCGATCTATGTTTAGATTGAGAGTTATTATTTTTACATATGAACATATCTATAACACTTATAGGCAAATTATCGGGTATATCATATAATTCTCGAAAATAGTTTACATGATTTATTATTCCAAATAAACAGAAATGTAATATATTTGGTATATCTGCAATTGTACATATTCTATCAAAATTATCATATTTTAATTCAATCCATTTATCTATTACAGTAGATTCATAAACCATCCAAGCACATACTAGTTCGGGCAAAGCATTTAATGCAATCTTATTTCTATCAAACCGACTGCTTTGACCATTTTTTAAATTTATTATATCATTGTATATTTCTCCATATTTAAATATGTTTTCGATATTAGATTGTACATTATCAATACTAAATTTTAAATTAATTATTAAAGCATCTATGTGTTTATAGTTATTATTTATTATTGAAATTATATTACTTTTACTTGTATCATATATTATATTTTCTATTATATCTGTTGATTTATTATATTGTTCTATAGAATATTGTTCGTTGTATTCTAACCATGGTGTATCATCATGATAGGTTTTATTTAATTGTATATATTCATTAGGGATATCTATTTTTAAATAGATATTTGAATTATTTGTTCCACTATCAACAAATTCATTATTTATAAAATCATAATTTATAAAACCATATACTGTTAAATTATCAAACAATATATGTGAATTCGGTTCTAAAATAATTATATTCATTTTAGATTCTAACGTATATTCTTTGAACATATATTCATCAGCATCCATATTAACCGTAATTATTGTTAATGGGTGATTACTTATATTTGCAATTATTGAATTAGTATCTGCTTTGGTGTTTATAGTCGAGTCTAATAATTCTTCGTAATTTAATCTTGAATATGTTATTTTACTATCATTTTCATTATTTCCTATATGAAACAACATAATATCTTTCAAATATTTTTGTATTTTTGCATTAGAAACAATATGCGAATTATAATTATATTCCTGATTTAACTCAATGTTTATTATATCTGTTTCGGTATATATATTTGAAACATCCTTGTATTTATAATACGAACACATTATATATTATTTTATACATCTTGCTTTTATATAATTAGTAAATAATAATATAAATTAGTAATGTTAACCATGCCAACATGTTATTGTATATCTTTTTGTATTGTTTAATAATTCAGTTGTCTTGTGTGGGTGTGTCCAGTATGGAGGAAAGCAAACTATCTCACCTTCTTTTATTTTGATTGATACATCTTGTTCCGGAAATTGTAATTCCCCACCTTCATAATCACCATTTAACCCAATTATTGTACCAAGTTCACGAACAACATTTACATTCATATTTACAATATCATTTTCACAATATTTAAGTTTTTCATTTAACATGTATGATTTATCATTTGTATTGAGTTTAAATGCAGTTGCTCCGTCAATATGAAGACGCGTAGCATCTGTTATTATACGCATAATATAATTAGAATTATATTGAAGTTGTATTCCTCCATTTATTTTTGATATTATGTCATATAATTTTTTAAATTTTGTATTTAGCTTTTCTATTTTTTTTCGTATATCATAATGTGACAACCCGTTTAATTTATTTACTATGTTTACAGTTTTAAAACCAACATCAAATTGGTAATATTTTGAATCATCAATTGCTAGTTGGTGTTGTAATATATTAGAGTACCCTTGTACATTTGATCCTTGTTTTAAATATTCATTATTCTTTGGTAGTTGATTTATTAAATTTATAAATTCAGTACAGTCTTCCTTTGAAAATAGATCATTTATTACATAAATTTGTTTTCCAATATATTCAGTTACAGTATATTCATTTACTGTGTGAGATTTTATATTCATTTGTATAATAGTTCATCGTCGTTTTTATATTATTTCATTTTCAATATCTTTTTTTATGTGTGTTTTCCAAACTACTGATCTACGCATTGTTTTTATGAATCTTGAAAACCCATTTGCTTTATGTACATAATTTCCTGGAAAATATATACCTCGGTTTTTTATTGGTTCATATAATATATTATAATCTAATTCTGAAAATTTAAAATATAAATATCCATCAGCTATATCATAATCTTCAGGTGGAATATCATGCACATATATCATAAACGTTCGACTATTTGGATCATTCGAATCTGTATGATATGTTCCATTTTGACCATATGTAAGTCCATTGCAATATACACGTTCTAGTATCAATGGTTCTTTTACAGTTTTTTTTATAATATTAAATAAATATTCTGCAAAATATGGGTCATCATTTAAGGATGAATTCCAAAATGGTAGAGCGTTTACGTCTGACGTTGAAGTATGCCCATATGTCCATGTCAAATTGTTCACTTTTTCAGTTACTTCTTTATATTCACTATTAGTTAAAAAACTATCAAATATATTTATCTTTTTTAGTTTATCCATAAATATTATATTAAATGAATTATAAATATATTAAATGAATTTCTCTAATATATTTATGGATCAAATTAAGATATATGACAATTTCTTTGATAAAGAGGACATCGATTATATAAAACACACTATTTTTGAATCAAAATCTTATAATGATTGTATTTACCGTCATTATCAAAATCGGTTTGGTGCTAAGGCATATTATCAATACCCACTTGATAATTATACGTTTTTCAGTGATTATTGTAAACAATTATTTTCTCATAGAATAGTTGAAAGAAAATTCCGTATAATACGTTGCAATCTTTTGTCACAATCATATGGACAATCAGGTTCGTTTCATGTAGATCATCCCAGGGTGAATGGTCTAACTGAATATAAAAATCATCAAAACCCAAATACTAAAGAATTTACTATTATGCTATATATTAATATAAACGAAGATAGCGAATCGAACAGTTCTATTATATTTAAAACGGATCAAAAACATATTGTTGAATTTGAAACTAAGAATAATCGTATTATATTGTTTCCTGCACATTATTATCATTATCCAGGTCACCATAATGAAGGTAACTCTAGTTATATTCGAACCGCAATAACTTTTAAATGTGAATATATAGACTAATCATCTAATATGTATATTTTATTACGACATTAATGTTTTTCTATATCATTAATTACTTTTTCTATATCATTAATTATTTCTCTAGATGTTGCACAAATATATTTCAATTCTGTCGCTTTTGTTTCACCATATCCCATATGATTTTTCCAATAATTGTATGGATTTAAAAAAGATTCTGATATATTGTATTTTGAGCATACAATTAATTGTTTTTTATACGGGGAAATATCACTGTTTAATATTTCTTTAATATCTTTATAATTATTTTTTATATTATTTAATAATTCAATATTATTTTGTTTATACTCGTTTTCACATTCAACTTTTATTACATATCCTTTATCTATGTTTATATTCATATTTCGCAAACTACCTGTAATTATTTTATGTTTATCTTTATAATTTTCTAGTTTTTTATTTAGTTCTTCCTGATTTATTTTTATTAATTCATTGTTAAATAATATTTTCATTTGTTCAGGTTTAATATTATATTGTTTTGTTCCCACTTTACCCTTATCAAACTCATATTTTGACATTAATTTTAATACATTTGGGTTATAAATATCATTGATAAAATCAATCACAACGGTTTTTGTTTCAATTAATATGTTTTTTTCTATTGTTATTTTCCCATTGCCAATCGGGTAATGAATATGAATTATCATTATAAAAGTATATATATAATAAGTTTATATATACTTTTATGGCTCATAACTTTATTTTAATAATTGTTCTATTTCATTAATTATTTCGTCTGGTGTAGCATATTTATACCCTAATTTATTTGACATTTCTTCATCACATTTATGATTTTTAAAAAAAGCTTCAAATGGTGACATAAAACTAGGTGGTACTTTATACTTTATAGCTATAATTAGTTGTTTTTTATATAATGACATATCACTACTTATTATTTCTTTAATTTCATCATAATTTTCATATATTCCTTCAAGTGTTCTAATATTTAACTGTTTATAATGTATTTCTTTGTCTATTTTTATTACATATCCTTTATCTATGTTTATATTCATATTTCGCATACTACCTGTAATTATTAGATGCTTATCTTTATAATTTTCTAATTTTTTATTAAGTTCTGTTTGATCCTTTTTTATCACTTCATTATATTCTTTAAATATTTTTTCATCAAATATATCCCATACTTGATACTTATCTTTATTTTTTTGACGTATATCAATATTAGTTTCTAGTATTATTTTTAATCCATTGGGATGATGAATGTCATCTATATCTATTACATCTATTTTTAATTGACTTGATATTTTTTTTCCTAATGTTGTTTTTCCACTTCCTAATGTACCTTCTATATGAATTATCATTATATATTACAAAAACTTATATTTTATACTTTTTATAATTCATATCTTCTATTTTAATAATTGTTCTATTTCATTAATTATTTCGTCTGGTGTAGCATATTTATACCCTAATTTATTTGACATTGCTTCGGCACATTTATGATTTCTAAAAACTTCAAATGGTGATATAAAACTAGATGGTACTTTATATTTTATAGCTATAATTAGTTGTTTTTTATATAATGAAATATCACTATTTAATATTTCTTTAATTTCCTCATAATTTTCATATATTCCTTCAAGTGTTCTAATATTTAACTGTTTATAACGTATTTCTTTGTCTATTTTTATTACATATCCTTTATCTATGTTTATATCCATACGGTGTAACCCCCCTACAATTATTAGGTGTTTATCTTTATAATTTTCTAATTTTTTATTGAATTCTATTTGATTTACTTCTAATAATTCTTCATTATATTCTTTAAATATTTTTTCATGAAATTCACTCCATACCTTATATTTATCTTTTGATAATTCACATATATTAATATTAGTTTTCGGTATTATTTTTAATCCATTGGCATGATGAATGTCATCTATATCTATTACATCTATTTTTAATTGACTTGATATTTTTTTTCCTAATGTTGTTTTTCCACTTCCCGATACACCTTCTATATGAATTATCATTATATATTACAAAAACTTATATTTTATACTTTTTATAATTCATATCTTTTATTTTAATAATTGTTCTATTTCATTAATTATTTCGTCTGGCGTAGCATATTTATACCCTAATTTATCTGCATTATATTCTGAACATTCAGTCGTTTTTAACCAGTCATCGTAATTAGGTATAAAACATGGAGGTACTCTGTATTTTATAGCTATAAATACTCGTTTTTTATACAATGAAATCTCACTATTTAATATTTCTTTAATTTCATTATAGTTTTCATATATTCGGTTAAGCACCTTTGTATTATACTGTTTATAATATATGTCTTTTTCTAATTTTATATAATATCCTTTATTTACATTTATAACTATATTTTCCAAATTACCTGTAATTAATAGATGTTTATCTTTATAATTTTGGAGTTTTTCATTTATTTCTATTTGATTTATTTCTAATAATTCATCCATAAATTTTTTTAATAATTCATTATTAAATTCAAGATATGTTTGGTATTTAACTATGTCTATTTGATTTATATCAAAATTATAGTTTGACAATAAGTTCTGTGCATTTTTATTATGAATATCATCTAGCTCTATTATATCTATTTTTAATTTGCTTGATATTTGTTTTCCTAACGTGGTTTTACCACTTCCAGTTATGCCGTCTATATGAATTATCATTATACTATATATAAATGTGTAGCATTTAAATCTAAATATACCATATATTTATTATGGTTTTAATAAATCATGAATTAAAGGCAATTTATGTACATGTACCAAAGACAGGAGGCTTATATGTAAAATATATATTGAAAAAATATTATGGTTTTGACCAAACTGTAAATGCGGCATTATTTAGCGAAAAACATCAACAGTTTGTTCATAACAACATAAATGATACAGATCCAAAATATTTATCAGTAACAAATATAACTATTGGCGGGGTATTACGATATTTTATGTCATCGACTATATTTAATAATGATAATAATATGGATGAAACAAAATGGAAAACATATAAAAAATTTGCTATAATTCGATGTCCATATGATAGGATTGTATCGGCATATTGTCAATGTACGGATAATTTGAATCGTAAACTGACCACTGATTTAAAACCTGAATTCAATAATTTGAAAGATTTTCTAATACGATATAAGCAAAGAGAAATGTGTATCAGTCCACATGACAATTATTCTTATATGCATTCAATTATACCACAATATGATCATCTAATTGATATTAATAATGAAATGAATATTGATTATATAGGTAAATTTGATAATTTAAATGAAGACTTATGTGATATATTAATAAAATTAGGTGTCAAAGATATTCTTCATTCTAATGAAATAACAATAAATTATAAAAAAAACAAATCAACTGCACGTAGAAATTATATAAATTACTATGATGAAACCACCCTCGAATTGGTAAATCAAATATGTGAAACAGATTTTGCTAATTTCAATCAATACACAATACAACAAAGTATAGATGAATTAAAAGAAAATGATTGCTATGTAGATGATACAAAACTAAGGTTAAATAATAAAAAGGCATTAAAGAAAATACATAATAATCCAGCTATAAATGTTGTTACACCTAAAGAAGTAATAGACCCAACCGTTGAAAGAAGAAATATAAGGAATGCTCTAGCTGCTGAAAAAACAGCTGCTGAAAAAAAAGCAGTTGAACAAAAAATAGCTGAAGAATTATTAGCCGAACAAGAAGAAAATGAACGATTAATAGCTGAAGAAAAAGCATATAAGCCAAGTGCTGAACAATTATTAGCTGAAAAATTAATAGCTGAACACGAGAGATTAATATGTGGTGATCCAACACGACCCGATGATCCTATACCGATTGACGTTTTTCTAGCTAAACCATAAATCCTGATAATAAAATAACGACTAACCAATTACATAACAAAAAAAAACAGGGCGTCCCCTGGGATTGTTTTCAGAGCTACTGATTTCGCGCAATCTATAGACAAGCTATGAGACCCCACTTGATAAATATTGCCGGTAAAACGGAGTCATATTATCCTTTTATCATGAGTAGTACAATCCAAACAAATCATGTGCATCATTTATTACCCCAATATTATCCAATGAGAGGAATTAACCTTAACTTCTTATAAGGTTAAAACCAGGTCAAGATATTTACATGTCAAACTGGGTCAATGGGAGTGATCAGCTCCACAGAGTGTTCATCGGCTTACTCCCGGCTAAGGGCTTAAGCTTTTAACATGCAAATAACAGAGTCATATTGGAGGTTCAATTACACAGATACAATTAAATTATCTGTGTCTAACTTTACAAATAATAATACCAGTGAGCCAAGTTAGAAGCTCCCTATTCGTTTACTGGGTTTTATTTTATCAATTTTATACATTTTTCCATACACTGGAGAACATTGTTTTGTAAGTTTATTGGGTACAATTTATTTTCACATATTAATCTGGTTATCTAATTTTGAAATATACTGACATGAACACACTAATTGATTAGTGTCTTCTAATCTCGATGATGTTTCAAAATCTATTAATACTATCTGAATATTACTATGTAAATATACATTATTATGATCACCAAATAATACGTGAAATATATCTTCATCTATAAAAAGTGGATTTTCTATAATATAATCTATTTTATTTGTTGTTGTTACTAACAATTTATTTATATAATTATAAACATATCCACAATCATTTTTATGAAATTTATTATCAATAAAAAATTTTCTTACTTTTTTTAACAATTTATATAATTGTTTTATATATAAAATTTTACTATTATTATCTGTTATATCAATACCAAATCCACTAATACGACTATCCATCATCTCAGCGGGATAAACACGCAGATTATGGCATAAAAAAGGACGAATATATTCCATTTTTATATATATTCCAATAGTTTGTTGATCATTATATATATAAACACCATAATTATATATTTTTGGTACTAATATGTAATGTATTGTTTTTGATTTATCATATGCTAATTTATGAAAATATATTTCTTTCATTATTAAACATAATTCTTTACTATCTCCTGTTCCAACAGGTGTATCAATATATATTTCTGTTTTTTCCCCGTTTATTTTTTTGTTTATATTAAACCTAAAAAGTTTATATACATTATCTTCGTGTTTAAAAACTGTCCTAATATTGAATCCCATAGTTGTAATTTCTTTTAAACTTTTTAAAATATTTTTTTTATCTAATTCTTCATATAGTGGATTATAATCTATTTGTATATTAGTTCTTAACTCTTCATACATTATTTGTATTTGTTCTTTATCATTATTGGTTATAATACCTTCATCTCTCAGTATATTTAATCTATTCTCTATATTATTACATAATAACATTTGATATAATACTTTATTTTAATATTATATTTATATAATTATAATATTAACTTAACTTTCAAATTGGCATATGATAACACTGTTATATCTAATAAAATTATAAATGAATACCCTTATTTCATGTGTATCAGTTGTTTTACCTTTTTTGGTATATAACCTTCTAATACATATATATCTTTTTTTTCAATTTGTTCTACTACATTATACATCCACGAAATTGGATATATTAATAATGTACCTTTTTTTGGACTTAAAGTTGTATTACAAATTCGTATTTCGCCGCTATAATCATTTAGAAACCAAATAAATTTACATAAAATAACCTCTATGTCTCTTGTTTCATAAAAATCTGTTCTATAACGAATTCTATCTATTCTTTTTGTTTTGTTATTAATATTTAACTCCAAATCATGCTTTCTATTTGCAATACACATATCTAAATCTTGCAAATGTTCTAAATTTATACTACTATTATTTTCTATATCATTATATTTGGTTGATATTTCCATTAAATATTCAATAATATGCTTATAAAGTTCTCCATTTAATATTTTTTTTAAATTTAACAAAAAGGCGTGTAATTCTCTATAATCTTCATTCAGTTCTTTGTGTAATAATATTGATAAAACTGTTTTTAGATTTAATATTTGTCCGTCATCCGGAATTATTACATTTTCGGTTCTTAATTTTTCATATACTTTGATTATTTTATTAGTCAACGGTATTGGTAATGATTTTTCTTTTACATAAATTAAATCACTTAAACTCATTATATATTTAAATGTATTAAATATTTAATATATTTAATTATATATATATATATATAATGTCTCCACTTAATAAGTATAAATATAAAGGCACACCATTATCTGAATTAATTAAAGGAATCAACAACTTGTCAGTATCTACAACTATTAAAGACCGTTTTAATTTAGATTCCAGTGACATAGTAAATTCTACACAACCGTTTGACGGTGTCTCTGAAATACCTAGTCAACCTATTAAATATAAATCTAGTAGTACAGATATTAGAGATTATGCGATTGCGAATTACGTAGTTCCAAATCATAACGACGTTATTACTATTCCTAGTTGGTGTAATAATATTAGATATGTATTATGTGGAGGAGGAGGAGGGGGAGGTAAAGCTACATCCCACACCACATACACTGCGTACCACCACAACTCTGGATATAATTCTGGGTTTTGGTATTATTTTCAACACAACACACCGTATTACCCGTCGAACTACGATGCTAAAGGTGGAGGGGGGGGTGGTGCTGGAGGATTTATTTATACATCAAGTGTAGCAGTAACACCAAATTCTACTATTGATGTAGAAGTTGGTAGTGGTGGAGGTAGCCAATCTGGAGGAGGGCGTACTAGATTAACTTTTAATTCAAATAATACAAATGTAACTGCGGAGGGCGGGAACGGCGCCTCATCCAAGACCGGGGGGATTGGGGGATCTGGGAACACGAATAATGGTGGTAATGGTTCTAGTACTAATTCAACTAGCGCCGCGGGGGGTGGTAACCAATCGAAAAATAAATCCGGTAATAATTGGGGTAAAGGTGGTCCGGGCAGAGCTACCACTTCAAATAGCTCATCGACAGACGGTGGTTATAGTGGTGAAAATGGATACGCTCTAATATATTTTCTGAAGTAATAATGTTATTATACAAAACCCTTTTCTACCATTCTACCAATGGTATGAGTACTATCAGTACGTAATTGACCGGTTATTACATAATTATTTCCTTTATGTAACTCGTGTTGATAAATATAATTAATATCTTCTGGTATTAGTATAAGAGTACCTTTGTTAATTTCTTTAATTTCAACATTTTCCGGTTCACTTATTAATTTTACTTCTGCTGATTCAAAATCAGTCAAATATATAATAAAGGTTAATTTATTATAACGACTCAACTTTGTATTATAATTATCTATACATAAGTTATTAGTTGTTACATATTTTTGAATATAAAATGAATCTAGTATTAAATTCTCTATAACTGGATGTTTTAACAAACATGATAATAATATTTTTGATAAAGTATTTGATATACGTTCCCATAATTGGTCTTGTATAGGAATTTTGTATTCACACATTTGAATATTATCAGTAACGTTATTATAAATATAATCTTTTTCTGTAATGTTATTAAACTTATTTATTATGTCTTTGCATAATATATTTGGTAATACTTTATTATAAACATATATATTTGACATTATATAAATATATATATTATTAGTTTTATATAGGTTAAACTAATCTAAAAACTACTTTCTTATTTATTACATATGGACGAGTTTTCTGATTTTATATATGAAGCACCGAATGCATTAGCAGAAGATAAATGTAAATATCTTATTCAATATTTTGAAGATAATAAAAATTTACATGGTCATGGAGTGGTTGGGAATAATACTGTAAATAAAAATGTAAAAAATACTACAGATGTTATACTTAATCCCAACACTACAAATGACCCCAAAATACACGAAATTATAGCCCATATTAACGAGCTTTTTGATATACATACTAATATATATTTTACAAAACTTAAAACATTATATAATGTTGATGCTCCTAAGTTTTTCACTACAACATATAAGATGCAAAAATATTATACAAATCAAGGATTTTTTAGAAATCATACGGATTTTAATGCTTGGTCACCGGAAGGAACTACTACAGAAGCAGGTTACAGAATATTTGCTTATATGTTTTACCTGAATACCGTAGATGAAGGAGGAACTACTTCTTTTTTTAATCATCAATCAATTAAACCTGACGTTGGAAAACTTCTTTTTTTCCCAGCAGAATGGTTTTTTATGCATGGAGGTAATATACCCACTAGTAATGATAAATATATTATTACTGGATGTTTTAATATTTTAAACCGTTGAAGAATTAAAATGGGACATTTTAATTCTGCAACGGTCAGATACCACTGATAATTTGAAATTATACGCCCTCTAGGTGTGCCATTTAAATCTTCATTGGTATAAACTAGGGAATCCCGTTAATTATTCGTTACAGCTTCCATATAACCTATTTCAACTTTGGTTTCTTGTACTATTGAATTAATTGAAACTATATTAGTAGGCGCTAACTCTGTTATATCTAATAACATTATAAATGAATACCCTTTATTGTTGGAGTTACTTAATTCATGTGTTTTATTCGATGAATATATTAATAAATCTCCCTGATTTGGTTGAAATTGGTCATTTGTATCAATAAACGTTATCAACGCATTATCTGTTGATAATTTATAATTTAATACTATATATGTTTTTTCATCATTTTTAATACACTTAGGTTTATTATCAGTGTATTTACATATAAACATGTCTATAATATTTATGGGGAATGTTTTTGATATATTATATAATTCTTTAAAAAAATTAATATGTTGTATTGATGCAAATAAAGCAAAATTTAATAGAATTGGTATATTTTCTAATGAGCATATTTTTTCAAAATTATTATACTTTGAATTAATCCAAACATTTTTTTTTTCACATTCAAACATAAACCAATTACATATTAGTGTTGGTAATGCGTTTAATACTAGTTTATTATTATTATTAAATATATTAGGTTGACCATCTTTTAATTTTATTATTTCATTATATACCTCTCCATATTGATATAAATATTGTTTATTTATTTCGGTATTATTGTATATAAATTCTAAATCTATTATTAATTTATTTGAGTTATTACATTTATCATTTATTATTGAAATTATATTACTTCTACTCATATCATATAAAATATCATCAATTAAGTCCATTGAATAATTATTGTGTTTTATATTATATTTTTCATTATATTCTTCCCATAATGCACAGTTCTGTCTTTTTCTATCTAATAATAGATATTCCTTTGGTATATCTATTTTTAAATATATATTCGAACCATATAATTCACTATTTATTGATTCTTTTTTTATAAAATCGTAATTTATAAAACCATATACTGTTAAATTATCAAAAAATACATGTGAATTTGGTTTCAATATAATTATATTAAATTTATTTTCGTACGAATATTCTTTAAAAGCATATTTGTCTATACCCATATCTATAGTTATTAATGTTAAATTTTGATTACTTAAATTCGCAATTATTGAACTATTATCATTATTATCATTTACATTCATATCTAACAACTCTTCATAATCTAATCTTGAAAATATTATGTTATTCTTATTATTTTCATTTCCTATATGAAACAATAAAACGTCATTTAAATAATTCTTTATTTCTGCATTAATTCCGTCTTGTTCGCTATATTTATATTCTATGTTTGACTCAAACTTTGTTGTATCGGTTTCATTATAACTACCATTATAATCATAATATGAATACATTATGATATTATAATATAATATACATTTATTCTCTATATTATATCTATATTATATCTATTATTCTATTCTTCTATATTTCCATGCCAACATGTTATTGTATACCGGTTTGTATTATTTAATAATTCATTACTTCTATGTGGATGCGTCCAATATGGAGGAAAACAAATTATATCACCTTCATTTAGTTTTATTGATACATTTTGTTGAGGAAATACTAATTCTCCACCATCATAATTACTATTTAATGCAATTATTGTAGATAATCTTCGATGAATTTCTGTATTCATATTAAACTGAATATGCTCCCCATACTTCATAATTTGATTTAAATTAAAAGATTTATCTTTTATTATATCATCTTTATGAATACGCGTTGCACCAGTTATTATACGCAAAATATAATTCGAATTAAATTTAACATTTATATCTTTATTTATGCCGTTTATTATTTCATAAACTTCGTTAAATATTTTATCTAACATATTTATATATCTTTGTATATCGTTATGCATTATTCCATTTAATTTATTTGTTTTTTCTACTGTCTTTAAACCAATATCAAATTTATAATATTTTGAATCATCTATGGACATTTGGTCTTGTAATATATTATAGTAACCTTGCACATTAGAACCTACATCTATTACTTCCGCTGTATTAGGTATTTTATTTATTAAATTTTTGAATTCCTCAATATTTTTTTTTGTTAATAAATTTTCTATTACATATATTTGTTTTCCATTATATTCTTTTATATTAATTTTCCATTCTTTTGATTTAATATCTCTAACATGATCTATTATATCCATTTATATTTTAATAATTTTTAGTTCTATATTATTTATTTAAATGCATTTTCCAAACTATGGATACACGCATATCTTTTATAAATCTTGAAAATGAAACCGCTTTATGAAGATAATTACCAGGAAAATATATACCCCTATTTTTGATTGGCTCATATACTATATTATAATCCCAACCTTTATTTTTAAAATATAAATATCCATCTGCTATATCGTAATCTTCTTCTGCAATATTATTTACATATATCATAAATGTACGTGCATTTTCAGAATCAGAATCAATATGATATACACCGGTTTGTCCATATGTAAGTCCATTACAATATACCCTTTCTAATTCCAATGATGGTTCATTTAATGTTTTTTTTATCAGATTAAATAAATATCCTGAAAAATAATCATCACTATCTAATATACAAGTCCAAAATGGTAGTTCATCTCGTAATTTACAACCATTTGATGTATGACCATATTGCCATGTAAAATTTAAGATTTTGTCTTTTATATTACAATATTCATCATTATCTAAAAAACTATCAAATACCTTTATATTATTTAAATCCATATAAAGTTATCTATAAGTATTCTTTTATCTACATTATGGATAATATAAATATTTATGATAATTTTTTTAATCAAGCAGATATAGATCTTATAACATCAATGATATTCAATAATAATAATATGGAAAGTGAATGTGTATATCGTAGTCCACAAAATAGAGTGGGACATTTTGCATATTTTCAGAGGACTATAAAGGATGATTTTTTTCAAATATATATTAAAAATCTATTTTATAATCAAATAGTTAAAAAAAAATTTAATATAATAAGATGTCTACATTTAATGAATTTATATGGACAATCAGGTTCATTTCATGCGGACCATGAAATATTTAACCATTTAACCGAATATAAAAATGGGCAACATACAACTTCAAAATATTTTACCATTATGATATATGTTAATGTGGATTCCAGTCAAGAAGCAGAAAGTTCTATTATATTTAAAACTAATAAAAAACACTTAATTGAAATTGAAACAAAACATAACCGAGTTGTAATGTTTCCTGGGTACAAAATACATTATCCTACCGGGCTTAATCGATTTTGTAAAAATGCACGAAACGCAATCACATTTAAATGTGAATATGTAGATTAATAGTATTATTATACAAATAAATTGAGTTCTATAAATTATCCGTACTTTCATACACCTCATCACCATCATTACCATTGTTCAACTCGTTCATCTTAATCCACTTATCCTTCACCCCCTCATCCCAATCATCCTTCGGATAATCCGTACTTTCAACCAAAATACCCATACTTTCCAGCTTCATTAATAATTCTTTATTTTTATCTCTTAGTTTTCTATCATCTACATAATAATCCTCTTTTTTTAATTCATCTATATTTTTTTTTATTGTGTACTGATTGAAATTAGTAAAATCTACTTCACATATTTTATTTACTAGTTCTAGTGTGGGTTCATCATAGTAATCTATATAATTGTTATGTTTTTTGGGATGTTCGCCGTTTCTGTTTTTTTTATAATTACGGTCTATTTCTTTACGATGAAGTATACGTTTAACACCTAATTTTATTAATATGTCACATAAATCTTCGTTTAAATTTTCAAATCTACCTATATAATCTATATGCATTTCGTTGTTAGTATCAATTATATGTTGATATTGCGGTATAATTGAATACATATATATAAAATTATCATATACATCAATACATGACTCGACCTCCTTATATCGTAATAATATTCTTTCAATGTATCGTATTCCACATTTGGTGTACCATTTTTGGAATATTGGTAATTTACTATAGGCATACAATAACTGAATGCAGATGCGATTCGATCATATGGGCAACGAATTATTGTGAATTTCTTATATGTTTTCCATTCGTTACCATTCATTTCATTAAATTTTTGTGACGACATATAATATTGTAAATAACCACCAATTGTTATAGTTGTTACATTTTTATATATTATTGAATCTAACCCACTTATTGTATTTACATTATGAACAAACCTTTCATGATCTTCATGACTTATCTCAGTGAGTGGTTCAAATCCATAATATTTCGTTAAAATATATTTTATATATGATCCTCCAGTTTTTGGTATATGTATATATATCGCTTTTAACTCATGATTTATTAAAACCATTTTATATATATATATATATAATTTCTTTTATATATTTTTTTCCATACACTAGATGCCTTAAATAAATTGTACCCAACAATTTTACAAAATAATGTTCTCCAGTATATGGAAAAAATGTAAAAAATTGAGTTACTTTCTTTTTTTTACCAAATAATAACATTTTACCAAGATAACATTTTATCAATACAATGAATAAACGTGGTGCAAAGAGATGTGAGTTTTGCAACTCTGCATCTCATACGATGCACAATTGTAATAGCACCATGAACGGACACAAAGACGTCTTGGACAAAGGGTGGTGCTGTATGATGGACCCTGATTGTCCTAAGTTTGAGATGTTAAGAGCAAATGAGTTGCGATATATTGCGTATCACTATGCACAATATGAGAACGCGGTTCATTGTTCAGACCAAAAAACAACTCAACACTATAACCAAAAATTTAGATTGCGACCGATTCCGTTGTCGCTTTCAAAAAAACAGATGATTCACGCT
>Ga0222719_10001390_pt1 | contig 23538 bp, 23 predicted proteins | sample C33_34DmetaG_FD_165039 | JGI IMG/M metagenome (GOLD analysis project Ga0222719, IMG submission 165039) | Estuarine water microbial communities from San Francisco Bay, California, United States - C33_34D | ecosystem: Environmental > Aquatic > Marine > Unclassified | place: USA: California...
AGTTTATAGTAGAGAATTTCTTGCTCTACGATATCCTTTACTAACTCTCTGTTAATATTTACTAATAAATTAAAATCTCTATTACTTCCAAATAGCATTACTTACGTTCTATAGATTTTTCTGCTACTACCACATCATTAATAGGTGTATATTTATCTAAAGCATTTTTCTTAAGTGAGTTAAATGCTTCTAAACCTGATTTTTGTGATATTAACTTTACTTTTAATGTTTCTGTGTTAGGTCCTATACTAGAAGCTAGTGTTACTGTTGTTACTCCCGGTAGAGCTCTTATTAATTCCGCTATCTTATTAGAGTTCTCATCATCGTACACCACTTGTATCATACCCTCGTATGTATAAAACTCTATTTCTGATATTATATTAGCTAATTTCACTATCCTATGTATATAGTCATTGGGACTTCTTTTAAAGTCTTATTTAAATTTTCACTCTCATTGGCCTTACGTTCTAATTGTGATTGTCTTGATGTTTGATCGAGCATATCACGTAAACTAGTAATAAGACTTTCTTTTTCTGAACGTGCATCAGTAAGAAGGTCACTTTGATTAAGTGTAGCTTCTGAACCTGGTACAGGTACCGTAGTATATTTACCTCTAATATAAGCTAATAACTCTTTTGCTAATGCTAAAGTGTATCTATATATCCAATCCCTACCAACACTGTTAATATGACTATAAGTAGGGTTAGAATAAGGTACTTCTCCTACATTAGTTATTAAACTTTCATCTGTTCCTATTGCTGCTGCTGCTTTTTCATCAACTTTGTAGTATTCAAAGAATAAACTACCGGATTCTGAAGGGATAGGGAATAGTTTTAACTTATTATTGTTTATTTCGAAAGAATAGGCTGATCTTCTGATTTGATCGTTAAATTCTATTGCTTGAACCTTTAACATATCGTATGAAGCAGGCATTAATAAGAAATTAACACCAGGACTAAATGATCCAAAGTCAAAAGCATCCATTAACGATTGTATACCTGTTCCGGTACCAGCATAAGGGTCGAAGTAACGTAAAATAGCTGGTGGTGACTCGTAAAACACCTTTCTTACCTCTATACTACCAGTTATACCCTGATCAGACGCCCAAGCATCTAAGTCATAGTTCTGTTGTGAGGCTGAGATAGGTAAAGAACCGCTATATTTAGTAACAATTGCCCCTACCTCTGCTTCTGTGCCGTAGTTTTTAGATATTCCTACTACTCTATTAAGGGAAGACCTTAATACCTTGTTATTAACACTACTACCAGTAGATGCTCCTTCAAGACTTAAGTAATTTTCTCTAATTTTATATTGGAAGACTTCGTTACCGTAAGTAGTAACTGCTTCTTCAAAGCAAGCATAAAAGGATCCTGATTGTAATTCTACATCCATCAAAGGAAAGCCTAATCTAGTAGCGCAAAAGCTTGCTACCTTATCTGCATCGCTTTGAAATTGTGTATCAGTATCATAGAATCCAAATGGAGTAGATCCAGTTACGAAAGAGGAACTACCATCCCATATAGAAATATTGGCCATACGTACAGTTTATATATAAATAGTAACTAATTTGGTAAGGTTTTATCAATACCTATAAAACAAAAAAAGAGGGCTAAAAAGCCCTCTCTTTATTATGAATCATAAATCCTATCTTATACAGTATCTAAGTCAGAAACGAAGATTTTTCCGTAGAATTCAGGACGTAACATCTTCTTAGCGTATCTTGTCATGATCCCTTTACGTGGAGTAAAGTTTGTTGGATCGTACACTAGAGGTGTCATGATTAATGGTACATATGGAGCATATACAGCGCCAGTTTCAAGGAATTGAGATCCTCTGAAACCAACTAAGATAGTATTCTCAGTCATGTATGGGTTTTTGTATACTCTGTAACGGCTGTTAAGCTGTCCAACTTTCTGTACTCCCATTGCAAAATCCATTTGATCACCGTCAGTATCAGCAGCATATCCTGGAATTGATTCTAAGATTGTAGCTACTGAAGGAGAACATACTAGGAAGTTTGCTCCACCTCTTAAAGTTTTCTGGTGAATTTTGTTAGATACTTTTTGGATTTTAGTTCCTAAAGTTTGGAACCATTGTCCTTGAGTATTGTAGAAGTCAGAACTAGCGTTAGACCATGCAGATCCATTCCACTGTTTGTTGTTCTCAGCTGACCACTTTTCAGTTGTTCTTGCATCTTGAATTAACATATCTAAGATCTCTAGATCGATTTCCATTGAGATATACTCACTTAATAGTGAAGTTAACTCAGCTTCTGCGTCTACAGAGTGATAAGCGTTAAGATCTTGTGCGAACTCTGGAGTCCATTGTGCTTTTAACTTTCTAGTCTTAGCAACAACAGCCTCACTTCTTAACTCAACGTTAATCTCTGGGATTGTGATTGAGTTAGCAGTAGTATCTTCAAAGTCACCTCTTGAGTTATCAGCAGGTTGTTTGTGATACTTTACGTCTCCAGTTACAGTTGCAGTTGAAATTGCAGAACCAGAAACAACAAATACTACGTTAGATCCTACTACGTCAGTTAATTCTGGGTGTGTAGTAATGTCTCCTCCGTTGTCATCTAATATTCTAAATGCTCTAACTCCTTTGAAGTCTCCTCCTGATAAGTCACTTGTAGCGACTGATACAGTAAAGAATTCTGCAGGATCTAAATCAGCATTGTATCCTAAAGATGCAGATGAAGCAGAACCAGTAGCTTTGCTAGTTAATTCGATTGAAGCAGTGTTCAATGAATATCCGAAAGAACCTCCTCCGTATAGACCTCCTGAAGGATCAACGTCTACACCGATTTTAGATTCAGCAGTTGATACGTTACCGTACATGTTACCGTCTGCAGACTTGTCTAATCTATCGTTTCCATATTTGAAATCTAGATAGAATACAAGACCTGAAGGTAAGTTCATTGGTTGTACAGAAACGAAATCTTTTGCAGCGATTTGAGCGAATACCTTTCTTACTAAAGGTAAAGCAACTCCTGCCCACTGCTCAGATCCACCAGCAGCATTGCCAATAGCATTTGCGCCAGTTTGTGATTGTTCAGCTACGATTTGTTTAGCTTGGTTTTCAAGAATTTGAGCCATTACTGGTGACTCTTTTTCTCCAAGACCTTCTAACAAACCTGAAGCATTCCATTTGTCAGCTAAACGACCTGCATCAGCTTGTAAGCTTTTGAAGTTGTTTGAGCTTTCTAATAATGAATTAATTTCCATGATTGAAATAAAAGTTTTTAGTTAATTTTAATTTAAATAATTCCAGCTAATTTTTGCATTCTTAGGACAGCAGAAGATACTTCATTAATTACTTCTGGTTTAGAAGCTGTAGTACCTGTAGCTTTACTAGCCATTCCTAATTTAGCTTCAGTAACGTTCTCTTTTTTAGTTGTAATAACGTTCTCTGAAACAGTTTCGAATACTAATTTTACCTCTTTAACAGTCTCAGCTTTATCAAATGCAGCAATTACGTTTACTTTTTGCGACTCTGATAATGTATGAGATTTAAAGATTTTGTTTACATAAAGTAGTTTAGAGTTTAAAAGATTAACTTCCTGTAATTCTTTCTGTAAAGTGTCTATTGTATTTAAAGCTTCAGTTAATTCAGAATTTTCTTCTTTAACTTCTTCTTCGTTTACAACTTCTTCTTCAACAGACTCTTCCATTTCGTTTTCTTTTTTACCTTCTTCTACTTCTTCTTCTGAAATTGATTCTAACTCAGCCAATAACTCGTCTAAGTCTATTTCTTCGTCGTCAGCAGCAGGCTCTTCGATAGCTTCAGGCTCATCACCCATACCTTCGATATCACCAGCGTCTAAATCAGCTCCAATTTCTTCTTCACCATGTCCCATTTCTTGAGATATGATGTCGCGAATAAGATCTTTGAATTGATCAACTGATAAGTCTCCTAATTCTTCGTCTCCTTCGACTTCGTCTTCGATTTCAACCTTGTCTTCAGATTCTTCTGAATCATCCTCAGCTGGTTCTGCATCCATTTCTTCTTCTTCCTCTGCAATTTCCCCCTCTATAGCTTCTTCCATTTCGTCTTCTTTAGAGTGATCTCCTTCTTCCATAGCATCGTCGTCAGATTTTTTACCTTCTTCAGTCGTTTCTATAGATTCTTCTACCTCTTCTTCAACTTCGTTTACTGTTTCTTCTTCAACTTTGGAATCATCCATTTCTTGAAGTTTTGCAGCTAATAAGTCTTTTAAATGAGGAGTTAAAGATTCTTCTAAAGCTTCCTTGGCGTTAGCAATAGCGGCTTCTCTTACAGATTTAGCTTCAGCAATAGCTTGCTTGAATAAATCTTTGTTTGCCATTTTAAAAAAATTTGTGTTTTCGTACGGTTATTTTAACCGTAATGTGAAGTTTAAATGTGTTTTTGATACAGTATAAGTGACTGTATATTCTTTATATAAATATATACTATTTACAAAAACAATTAAGCTCTTAAAATATCGTTAATTATAGAGTCTAATTTACTAAATTTAGATACCTTAACTTTACCCTCTTGAAGTGATATAGGGTTCATAAAAGCACCATGGGTAGAAGGATTAGATACAAAGTCCCAGCATACTAGTTCAAAGTCTGGTTGTACCTCTAAAGTTCCTTCTGATGTTTGTTGAACTGATCCTGTTCCTCTTGATGAGATTCCTATAGTATGACCAGCCTTTATTATTTCTTTTACAATATTACCGGCAGGAGTATTTAATAATTCTACCTTACCCATTAGGTCGTTTCCTTTCCAGTATAACTCTTTTACTATGTGTGAAGCGTTCTTTAGAGAGACAACAGGAGATTCAGGATGATCCAATTCTCCGAAGGCGTTTCCTTTATTAACAAACTCATCTACATATTTTTTCGCTTCTCTTTCTAATATAGCTTTAGAATAAGTTCTACCGTTTTGGTTTTTTGCAATTGCTCTTTGCATTACACCCTCTACTTCGAAAGTTCCAGGCTTTTCCTTAGACTCTCTAATAGTTGGTTTAAACGGTGTAACGTCTACTAATAGTTGTGCCATATTATTTCTTTTCGTTTACTGGTGAAAACATTGTTTGTTTCGGTTCTTCTTCCATATTTTGAGCTGCGTCAATTTCAGCTTTGGAGATAGTTCTTACTTTAGGAGTTTCTAATCCTTTAGTAAATCCTGTTTTGCTCACAGGTCTTAGATCCTTATTGAATGCTGCTTCAATAGAAGGCGCTAGGAATGCTCCTACTTTTAATCCTTCTTCATTTCTTATATCACCAATAGAATCAAAAACTTTTTGAATCTTATTTCTAGACTTATCATAAAAAGATTCTATATCACTTATAATATTTTGTAACTGAATAACGGATTGTTTAAATCCTTCAAAGTCACCATAAGTATCTGCAAGTCCGGCTAGATGATTAGTAGCAGCTTCGTTAACTACTTGTTCTTCTAAAACTTTAGTAATAATGCTTTTTAAGCTTTCTTTAACTACCTCATCTTTACCCATAGCTTTTTTAATAGCTTTATCTTTAGCAGCCATATAATCGTCCGAATCTACATCTCCATCTCCGTCATGATCTTTACCTTTCTTTTCAGATACAGGCTCTTCTTCATTAAGTCTATCATAGTTTATATCTATGAATTGTTCGAACTCTTCTAATGGATCATTACCGTCCATGAGATCACCCATATGAGTATTTAAAAAGTCTTTAATCATATCATTAGAAACTTCATGATACTTTCCTTTAATAGTTTGAATAGCTAATGCTATGATTTGTTTCTTATCTAACTCCTCTTGTACTTCATCTATTTCTTCTTCATCTATTACTTCTTTCATTTTAGCTAATTTTAAAGCATCTTTTTCAGCTTTTTCTCTCTCCATGTCTCTAATCTTATCTGATGCCGCTTTTAGCTTATCTACTGGTATACCTAGTCTTGCAGCTAAATCATCTAATTTACCTTCGCTAAATAGTTCTTTAACTTCATTTAGTTCTGCTTTTTTCATTCCATTAAATACATCTACACTATTTTTTCCGTCAGCAGGAACCATCTTATCGTGTTTATCTACACTACTAGATTCACCTGCCATAAGATTAAGGTAGTGATTTTGGTCTTTTTCAAGATTTTTTATCGCTTTTTCTTTAGCCTTTCCATAATCTTCTTTAGTTATAGATTCTTGAGACATTAATCCCATAGCTTCTAATTCAGCATCAATACCTCTTTCTATTGCTTCTATAGAGAATTTATCATCTGATTTGATTCCTTCTATTTCGTACTTACCGTACATTTTAGGCATCTCTTCTTTTTCAGATATAAATCCTTTATTCTTTAGAATTTTTACAGTATCGTTGAATCCGTTAAGTGGAGTTATGAGAGCTGGATGTGCTATCCTAGCATCTCTTACAAATTGCTTTTTTGAAAAGCTTTCGCTTAGTACTCCTCGATATTTTTCAGTCAATGTTTTCATCTAGATAGTCGAACATTTTAGTGTTATAAGGTCTTTTTTTATTCTTAGTAACTTTATATCCTAATTTCTCAGCATACTTAGTTGCTCTATTTTTCTTTTTACCCTTCGAAAAAGCGAAAGGAGTTTGGTAACCGCCAACAGCACCGGTAGTGCTAATTTCATCTAAAACTTCTTTAACCATTTTAATTATTTGACTTTTTTTCATAAACTTTTCAATTCATTGATAAGCTCATAAAATTGCATCAAATTTACTAAATGATTGTCAGAAATCTTTTCTTTCTTAGATAAGGGTTTAATTGTCTTAAATACCTCTTCTAATTTTATTTTTATTACTTCGTCTTTTACATTATCTTTTAAAGACTTAACTGCTGCGGCTACTTTAGTTAACTCTTCATTAACTATATTTCTTAATCTTGTAGTTGAACTAACTGCAGTAATAAACTCTCTTAAAATAGCTTTCTGCTCTGGAAGTAAAGTTTTGTAATTGTTATTAAATTTTTCTAATAAAATTTTAAACGTCAATAGTTTAAGATCTTTATCGTATTTAGAATACTCTTCTATAAGAGTGTCTTTAGCTGCTTCTTCGTTTTGAGGTGATGAAGTAAGATGTTCTAAAATAGTTACTTTATTAGAAACTAATATATCTGGGTTAATTACGTCTAAAGCATTTTGAGCTTCCAATAAACAGTATAGTGCTGCTAATGGTTTATAATCTCTTACTTTAATAGCAAAAAACTCTTCTATATTATAATTATCTTTTATCTCTTTTATGAGATTATATTTTAATTTTTTTAAAGCTACCGTGTCTATCTTTCTTGATACCTCAATTATAGTAGATACTATATTTTCAGCTTTCATTTGTGATACACCTCTATTTTTTAGAATGAATTCATATAGTTTGAATTCTCTAGTTAAAGAGGTTTTACCTGTGAAGTACTTTTTTAACAAAGAAACTGCTGATGAATCTTTTTTAGATAGCGTATCAGCTGCTATTTGCTTTACTAGCAATTCAAAAATAAGACCGGTATTTTTATACTTTGAATGTTTTATTCTCATTAGTATACGGTTACTATATATAAATATGTGTTAATTATCTAAATCCTTAAGTTGTGTTTCATCTAGCATTTTTGATGGAATTTCTTCTTTTTTCTCAAAAATTAAGCTCTTTTTTGATTCCATTGAATCTTTTATTCGATGATATATTGCCTGAGTAGTTAGGTTTGTTTCGTTTACGTTATCATTATCGGAAGGAAAACCACCGTGCATACCTTGTTTACCTAGTCTATCTCTTCCTCCAACAGGATCATTGTTAGTTCCGTATACAGACATCTTCTCTTTAGGTCTTCCGCCTTCCGGACCAGGTTGACCATATTCACTATAACCAGCAGGAAGGTTAGCAGGCTCTCCACCTTTAGGAGTTGCTGTAGCTCTTCTTCCGTACATAGAAGCTAAATCGTGAGGAGTACCGTAAGAAGTACCAGATTTAGCAGGATCGTTACCTTCATTTTCAATTTGAGCTATTCTAAATAAACGTTTAGAGTCCTCTCTTACTAGATCTCTCATTTCATTATACTGATCTTCAGATAAATTAAATATGTGATCGTAAATATAGTCAGAAGAGAATAATTTAGTATCTTTCATTTGATTAGCTAAATCTATCTTTTCTTTTAGTAACGCTACTTTTTCTTGTTCGTAAATGACTGAAGGGTTAGTTAACTTAATCTCAAAGTTAGTTAAGCTTTCTCCTGTAAATCCTTGAGTATATAAATGTACTAGAGCTATCTTAGTTAACTCTGATTCCATTATTTTTTGTATTCTTTCTACAGTTCTTGCAAATCTTATATCTTCTGCAGCTAGCGTTGCTTTACCGTTTAAGTCTCCTTCGTATCCGAAATATGCTTTCGGTATTTTGAGAGCAGCAAACATTTTAGCCTGTAAGTATTGAACGTCATTTACTCCGTCGTATTCTAATCCTTTAGTAGTTTCAATTCTAGTAGAAGTATCTCCTCCTCTAACAGGTAGGTAGAAATCTTCCATCATATTCTGCATATTGAAACGTAAGTTGTATTGACCAGTTTGAGGATCCACATAAGGAGTCTTTTTCATCTGGTTAATAGTTTTTTGCATAAACTGCTCAACCTCATTTGGTGGAATTGCTCCTACGTTAATATAGAACATTCTCTTTTCAGGAGCTCTCATTATTCTATGAATTAACATAGCATCCTCCATTAAAGTTACTTGTTTAAATATTTTTCTAGCAGGCTCTAAATAAGAACGTCCGTAAGGTAAGTAGTTAGTATCTGAGATTAATCTAAAATGAGCTACCTCGTAGTTATCTAAATTAATAGTTCTAGAATCTCTTTTAGGAATATAGTTAGGATCAGCAGAAGAAGCTATACCTTCAGGGTCTATAGTAAAAGTTACTTTAGCTGGTGCTTCAGGATCTTGTCCTTCATGTCTAACCATATGATAGACTGTATATGGAAGTACATTATAGACACCGAATTTTTCAGCTATTTCCAACTTTAAGAAAAAATCTCCATACTTACACATATTTCTAGTCCACGACCATAAGTTAAACTCTATGTTTAATACATCGTAAAATAAATTATAAAGTATTCTTTGAATATTTTCATCTGAGGACTTAATTGCTAAAACTTCATTTTGATCGTTTTTCAATGTAGCCTCGTCAGCTATAATATCTAATGCTGAGGCAATAATAGGATCTGTGTCCATAGCCTCATAATCAGAATATAGTTGAATTCTTAACGTTTGATAATTAAGATTAGGATTAAAGATATTTTTGTTGTTATAGATATAAAGTCTACTGAATCTATCAACAAGAGAATTTGTTTGGAATTTACCAGTAGTCTGTATTTGATTAACATCAGCTATCTTAAGCTGGTTACCACCTACGTTTCTGACTACTACGTCGGTAGAGAAAAGTCTCGAAAGTCTACCAAAAAGAGATTTGTCCGCCATTACGGTATAGTTTTATATATAAATAGATCTAATTTATTAACCAGGTAAGATCTTCATCACCGTGGTTAGTATTCATAATATAAGGATTATTCTGCATATTACCAACTGTTGTAATAACTGATGCATTTCTAGAATTTAGATTATTAAACGAAGAGAGTTGAGCTCTTGCTAAATCCATTCCTTGTTGTCTCAACCTTAAGGCAGTATCTCTAACATATAATGCTGTTGCACAAGATACTAATAGATCATCATTATATCTATCTTGAGCTTGAGGTTTACCATTTTTCCATACGAATACTCTCATTTCACTAAGCAATCTTTTAGATTGTATAGTAACACTTTTTTCTCGAATATATTCTATCATTTTAGCAATAACTAAAGGTCTTGTACGAGCAGACATAGTAAATCCTGGTACTAATTTATCCCTTTCAAACTTATGCATATATGATTCTACAGTTTCCATATTACTTTTAGCACTGTAGTAAAGGTTTCTATATTCTCTTTCCATTATCTGTTCTATAGTAGCCCATCCAATATTAGCGTTTTCTACTACTAATAATGCTTCATTATATTCTGATGCTATTCCTACTAAGAAGTTACCAAAATCCTTAGGAGATAATTTACCTTTATATTCAGCTACCTGAGTACATGTCTCTATATCAAATATATGAAATGCCGAATAATCAGTAGAGTCACCTCTAGCAACGTCTGCTACAACCATGTAAGATTTAGAGTAGTCAACTCCTTCCCATACCCAAAGGTTACCGTCTATCCCTCTTCTTTCTAAAGGATCTTTTAAATAGGTTTGTTCGTAGTAAGCCATATCATCCGGTTCAAATACTGTATCACCAGAAGCTAAGAAATCACAGTCACATTCCTGTCCTGCCATTCTAGGTCCTAGGTCAGCATTTTGTTTTTCTCTCCAATTATCATCTCTTTCTGGATGTACTGTCCATGGTAATTTTATAGGTAGAAAACTATTTTCTCTTGATTCAGCTTTTTCCCATGTTTGATGAAACCAGTTACCAATACCGTTAGGAGTAGATAATGCCATACACTGTCCACCGGTAGCAAGTGTTTGCTGTGCAGCAGTAAATGTTTCTTCTATATTATCTATAAATGCGGCCTCATCTATAAGTAGGAGTGATACTGCTTCTGAACGTGCAGCATCTGCATTCGATGATTTAGCTGTTATTTTTGAACCATTTTTTAATCTTAGAGATAATTTGTTTTTCTCCTTAGCAGGTAACTTTAGCCATCTTGGTAACTCATCGTACATAAACATAGTCTTAGATACTAAGTTACGTGCAGTTGCTTGTGTTGTTGCTAATGCTAGTACGTTTTTATCTTTATGGAATAACATAAGCCATAAACTATAGGCTGCTGCTAAAGTTGAAATACCTAACTGTCTAGACTTTAAGGTAATAATATATTGATGATCTTTGAAAAGATTAAGAACCTTTCCTTGAAAAGGATATAGATTAAAAAGTATACGTCCTCTAGTAGGGTGCTGAATGTAGCAATACTTCTTCATGAAGTACGCCGGATCTTTAGCGCACTTAATATACTCTTGTGCGATTATTTTTTTTATATCTTGTGCCATAACTTTTATTCTGTTTCATCTTCTTCAAGATAATTATTTGGAGCAGTTTCAAAAACACCTATTCTAGGACCAAATAATTTCGGGCTAAACTTTTGGAAGTTTACTCCTTTACTTTTTAACTCTTTAGCCATTTTTTCTGCTGTGCCTTTTGTGTAAATGAATTTTCCATTATTACCAGGAAGCTTACCTCCTCCAAAATCATGAACCATGAAATGCTTAAAACCTTCCTCACTTTGGTACTTTATAAAATGCTCTAGACCTACAGCTATTACTAATGAATTTGCTGAGTTAAAATCCGAACTACTTAAAGAACTTAGTCCGACTCTATTTAAAACTGCATTAAATGCTGATACTGCTTTATCTTTATGATCTTTATAAAGTTCTGCGACTAGAAAGCTAATATCCTGTAAGTCGTAACTAACTCCTTTGTAAACAGGTTTATTTTCTCCTTCAACACCTAATTCTCTAAAAGCATCAATAAACTCTTTATTACTACTTAAAGCACGTGAGTTAGATCCTAGTTTAGCTCCTTGACCTTTTACTTCGAATTCTTCATTATCAATTGCTAAATCTCCTTTACCAGAAGCGTTGGTTACATTGTCAAATAAAAGTATCAATGCTAGTTCTCCCATTCCTACTCCTCTTTTCTTTTCGTCTTGAGCTGTATGCCTGAAAATTGCTTTAACTACATTAGTAGGAAGATTAGTTTGTGCAGAAATATCGTCGATTATATTACCGCCTCTATCTGAAGTATTAAATTTAGCTCCTCCTTTTTGTAGGTATTCAGAAAATTTTTTAGAGTCTTCTATAGGTAGATCTTCTATAATACTTTGAATTTGTTGAGAATACTGTTTATATATTTTGTCACCGTATCCTTTATCCTTTACTTTATTTCTAATTGATCTATAGTTACTAAAATTAGTTACTCTTTGATAAAGTTTTTTAATTTGTATATCATCAAGTGGAGCATCAGATATAAAATCAATTATATCTTTTTTAGTAATTTCTTTCGGCTCTTGGTCTTCCTCTTTAACAAGCTCAGAAATAAGTCTATCTAGTATAGCTTTATCTTCCGGATTATTCATATCCGGTACACCTGTTTTAGTTCTCCAGGCCCATTCTGTGTATAGTTTGTCTGTTATATTCATTTAGTATCTTCCTTCTAGATCTTCTTCGTCCATTTCATTACCTTTCAAATCGATAGCATATCCGTATCCTTCTTTAGCATCGTCTCCGTCTCCATAGTCGCTATAAACTCCTCCTGAAATAAAATATCCGTTAGGATACTTTTCGATAGATTCTATTCTACCGTCATCATTAGGATCAAAATCTCCTATTTCGTATGTTTTACCTCCTACTGTAAGTTTCTTTAACTTTTTAGGTTTGAATGAAGGTTTATCGTCTTTAGATTTGTTTTTAACATATTCTGCAAACTGTCTATCTTGTATAGCACTAAGTTCTGGGTGAGATTGAATACCGTTTTTTCCTACCTCTACAGACTGTATATTATTTTCATATCCTGGAGTATCACTATACCTAATAGATGCTTCCAGTCCTAATTCTTTAGCTTTTGCAACTAACTCCTCAGCATTTTTTAATTGTTCTTCTGGGGTATGTCCAACTACGGTCATACCTTCATTTACAGATCTACTGTTGGCAGTAAGTTTATTCTCTACTAAGAATTTTTTAAGGTCAAAATTATTTTTCATGTCTGTTATTATTATTATGCTTCTGGTTCTTCACCTGCTTCAAAATCAACTGGTTCACCTGATAGATCGGCTCCTCCTTCTTCTCCTCCTGCGTCATCCGGTTCTGGAATATCAGCAGTTCCTCCTCCTTCACCACCGGGGAAGTCTCCCCCACCGGTACTAGCATCATCTACATCCTCCCCAGAGGCTGCATCATCGCCTGCTCCTTTCATTGGACCTTCTTTGTACAGTATAGAAAGTTTATCTAAAGCTTGTTGATAGTCGTTTATTTTATTAAGATAGTACCTTTTACCCATTATCTGAGCTTCAAATGTTTCACCTGTCCATTTTAAAATATAATCTTGTCCGTTTTTAAGATTAATTCTGAACGAAGAAGGACGAGGTGATATCCAGTCAATTGAGTCAACAAATTGTTTAAAGTCTTCAGTTTGTAGTTTTATTAATGCCTGTCTTAAAGAAGGAAACTTACCTAACATAATATCAGTAGCATCTTCTAATACTGTCTCTTCTGGAGCATCTGTGTTTGGTTCTTCCTCAGGTACTGGTTCTTCTTCTATTTCGTCTAATAAAGATTCATTTAATGTAGGTAGAGCTTTAATCTTGTCTACTGTTTCTGACATAATTCGTCTCATCTTCATTAATTCATATTGATCAGGTCTTTCGATTCTTAAATATCTTTGAAGTTTTCTAAAGTTAGTTTTAATAAGTTCAAATAGTTCTCTTGCATTTTTATCAGTTCTAATATCCTTATTATTCATCAACTTTTTAATATCTAAAATAATATCATTAAAACTAGTATAGATACCTTCAAATGATGGTAACTTAATAACTTTATGTCCTATTGACCCTCCTTCATTATCTCCTTTTTCTTTCACATAACGATATAAGGTTGTCATATCTTTATCTACAAAGTCTCTACTAGGGTCCGGTGATACACCGTATCTTGATTCAATACTTTTTTGTACCTTAGGGTCTAAATCTTTAAAAGAGATAGTGTTTTCTCTTTCTTCCTCTTGTATAAGAAGTTTACCGTAAGTTTCTAATATAAGTTTTTCTAACCTATGCATATTATTTCTTTTTCTTTTTATATCCTTTATGCCAGTGTTCTGTTTGAGTTTTAACTTCTAGTTCACTAACAGGAATATCTGTTACTGTCTTACCGCTTTCAAATAAAACATCATAGTGTGTTACTGTGTACTTACTACCTTCTTTTACTAGAGTATGTTTTTCAGGAATACAAGTTCCTTTTCCGTGTTTCTCATGAACTACTTTAGCAGCACAATCATGTTTATACCCTGGTGCTGATTCTAAAGGATTTTCTGCATCTTGTCCTTGGTACTTAAGATCTTTAAATACTTTTGATGATTTAGCTAATCCTGCTATAAATCTTTTTAGTAATCTACCTGGTACGTGAATGTATCTTGAATTAGGTCCATATCCTGAATATTTTTCAGTGATTTGTATTCCACTATTAGTCCTAGTAAATTGAAAATCCTTATCTACATGTAGGTCTGTTCCTTCATTAACTGATTCCTCCATATAATCTTCTAGATTCTTATCTACTGGTAATTGAAATTTATCAGCTAAAGCTAATACTATTTCTGCTGCTGCATCTCTTTCTGATATATCATCGTTGTTAGCCATATTTTCTATAGCCTTTAAAACATCATCAAAATCTCCTCTTCCTTCGCTTAACTCTTGATCTCTACCTGTTCCTGCTATTTTATCATCTTCTTTGTCTAGAAGTTCTTTATGTTTTTGATTTATTTTTTTTACTTTATCAATAAATGCCTTTCTTTTAGGGTCATCTTGAGGTAATTTATTCATAGCAGGAGCTTGTTGTTTAATAAGTCTCTTTGCTTTAATAATCTTATCCATCTCAGAATTTTCTTCTAATAATGAATCTACATTATATCCTAATTTTTTAGCAATCTGATATCTTAATTGATCATCCTGATATGGTCTATTACCGAAAGTATATCTTGAATCTCTTCTAGTTTCTATGTCTATATGACTAGCAGCTTTATCTCCTAATTTTTTTATATGGTAAAAGCCTAATGCTTGTTCTTTCATACCTTCTAATTGAAAATCATCAATATCTGAATATAGTACTTCATGTTCTCCTCCGTCTTGATCTACTGCAAATACAGAGTAATCACCCCACATATCATAATTATCCTGGTTACCACTTTTAGGATTATAGATAATTAAGTATTTATCATCATTAGTTCTAATCATAGCATCGTCAGCTTGTCCTAAGTAAGCTAATAATTTTTCTTTCGTATAATTACCTTCCAAAGCTAGTTGTTCTAAAGCAGGCTGCTTTTCTTCTGAGTCTAAGTAATGAAATGCTGCGGACATATAATCTCTAGCTAGGATAAGCTTTTTTTGCCACCAATTTGGAAAATCTACTTCACCATCGTACTTATCGTATTTATTTAACTTTTTAAATAGTTTAGCTGCATATTGTGCAGTTTCATATGCTGATGATTTAAGCATATTAGGTTCATCATCTTGATGTCCTATATCTTTATCTTCTTCCATATAATCTTTTTCTAATTCTCTATTTGACTGATAGTCTGTTTCTTCTTGATCTTCTGCGGCAATTAATAAATTACCTAATTCTTTATCGTTATTCATTTCAGGATTCTTAAGAGTAACTGCATTTGGATGAGTATCTCCTCTACCTATATGAAGTTCGTAATCATCTTCAGAATAATTAGATTTAAGATGGTCTACTACTGCTTGTATCATATTTAAATCGTATCCAAAAGCAAATACATCGTCTCTATCGTTAAAGCCTTCCATTTTATTTTTTTCAGCTGCTAAAAGAGCTTGTATTTTCATAATAGTATCCTTTTCAGGATGTTTATCTAATCTTTCTTTTTCTTTTGCGTCAGCAAATTCTTGATCTGTCATTTCTGATATTTTTTTAAAGTATTTTAACATCTCATTTTTTATAAGCTCTAAATTAATAACAGGTTCCCCTGAAGGTTTAATACCTACATCAGATAATTTTATATCTTCATTATCAGCTAGTAAGTATAAAACATTATTAACTATTTGGAATCTATATGAGACTTCCGAATTATTTTTATATACAATATGAATCGTAAATGCTCCTGGAGAAGAATCTCCTGATAAGGCTGAAGCATAAATGTCTTTTATTTTAGCTTGTGATACTTCATCGCCTGTTTGGTGAATAACTTTCACTATGGCTTTTCCAGCTTCATGTGCAATAGATGAAATTTCATGTTTAGATAACTTTTTAACTGACTCTTGTTCGTTTATATCGTATTTTTGCAGTACAGTCATTATGCGGTCAATTTTCTTATCTATATCATTAAGTATAGCTCCATAATCATCTGCAATTGGACCTCCTTCAGGTTCTGCTTCTTGCTCCATATTTCTTAAAACATCAGCTCTTTCGTCTTCTAAGTCTTGAAGTTTTGATTTTAAAGTCATAATTTTCTCTGGGCTAATATTCTGTCTACTTGGTTTAGCAGCTTTCTTTTTAGCCATCTTAGACTGTAATGCTCTTATTTTCATAAGAACCGGGTCGTTAATATCTTTAGCTTCGTCTACATCGTGACTTTTATCTACAATAGAAATACCATTAGATTCTAAGTCCATAGATACGTCGTATAAAAACTGTGCTGGATCTTCGTCTGGTTCTCCATCGTCTTTAGCTCTAAAGTTAAAATAAATGATTACATTACCAGCTCCATCATCGTCTACAACGTCCATTTTAACATAAGTTGGATCTATATTACTATCTAATATATCCATTGCTTTTTTGTAATCAGCTTTCGATATTTTTATATAAGTTGTTTGATGTGGACCTTCTTTGGTTAACTGTACATTAGATCCATCGTCTGCTAGATCTTTAGCTTTCTTTTCATCATCGGTGAAGATTACTCCTTTTTCAGCTTCTTTTAATTGCTTTTCTAAAGATTCTTTTAAAAACTGTAGTTTTTGTGTTTTACCGGCAAGGTCAGTTGTAGAATTTGAATATTTACCGTCTTTAATAGCTTTAAGTGAATATTCACACTTTTCAAGACGTGATTTTATTTCTTGGTAGGTCATAATATAGTTGTATTATATACGTATATAAATAAATAGATTAACTATCCCAAATAACGTTTTTAAACTTTTCCGGTGAAATACCAAAAAAATCTGTTCGCCATTTTGTTTGTTCGAAAAAATCAAGATGATACCATTCATCTTTTTTCTTCCATATCTTAATAGCTACATCATCCCAATCTAAGTTAAGAACTAATTGCTCAATTTCCAACTTTTTTTCTATCACAGCATCATATTCAAACGAATCCCATTCATAGTGAAATACTTCAAATACTGCATCTTCTGATACATAATCAATAGATATGTCAATACCCCATTTAGGTTTCATTTTAACTAATTTAAATAACATAGGGTTACTTTCCTTAGCTATATATAGTATTTGTTCTAGAGCTACAGAATCAAATGCTTTTCTTTCAAATAAGTCTGAGTGATTAATATGAGCTCCATTTCTTTTATCCCATACAAGCCAGTCACTCCTCATACAGTCTTCATGTCTTCTCTCTATAGGTTCGAATCCGTTTTTAGGTAAAAAAACTTGTTCGGCTTTAGTTAAATGATATCCATTTTGGTCAAATAAATCTACACATTTAGGGTCTTTTAGAACCTCTACTTCATCTGTAGGATCTAAATAATACGCTTGTCTGTGAAGTTTATTGTCGGTTAATATCATTTTTTCTTTCCGCCTTTCATATTAGCACACCAATGGTACATTTTACCTTTTTCACCGCCGTACTTTTTAGCTTTTGCTCTCAATGATGACACTGAACCTTTACATGAGGCTCCTGATTTTTTTACTCTACCGGGTCTAGATTTTCCTTTTACTTTACCATCGGCGTAGTTTTCTTTGTAGAGTTTCTCATCTACTACATATATTTTATCCGGGGTAAAAGAATTACCTACTAATAACGTTTCTTTTTCAGATTCTTTTGAGTATTCTAAGTCTTTGGAAAGCTCTCCTGTAAAGTCAGGGTGTAAAATAAAGTTAGGGTTGTCTAAAGAAACTTTTACATAGCCACCTACTCTACCAGGTGATTTTTTATGATCTATGTATCCAGAATAATGTCCAAATCCTTTAGCTACCTGTTCGTCTATTGTAAAACTTAAATACCCTTTATCACTTCTCGATTTAACTTTTAAATTAGAAGGAGTTTCATACTCTGTAACCCCGTTAGAAGTTCTAATCGGTTTAAGCTTGTCGATGAATTCTTTTTTAAAAGTCATTCCTCTATAACCAAACTTGTTTCCACCTGTTCTTGGATCAAGTTCTTGTGGATACTTTTTCTTATCTTTAAGTAGTTTTTTCAGTAAGTCTAAATCAATTTCAGTATAATCGTCTATATATTTTCGCAGTTGATCTTTTACTTTACCGTCGGTGTAGTTTTCTTGTAGGTCAGATATATCTACAATCCAAATTTTTGGATCAACACCGTTTTTAACCTGACCTGAAAGCCTAGTATTACCGGCCACTAGGTCATAATCGTTGTCAGAGAACTTTACAGCTATTGACATTTCGATTGTACCTTTTTTAAATGCGTCTTGGAATCTTTGTTTTTTAGGTTCTTCTAAACGATCAAATTTTAGATCAACATTACCTAATACGTTTTTAATCTTAGAATAAGATGTAACGTATCCTTTTTTAGCTATATCAATCCAACCTTGTTTACCCATTTTCTCAAATTCAGGATATCTTATAGCTTCCTCCCATTCTGCAGAGAAGTTTGGATCTCTATAAGTTATACCTTCTACTATGAGTTGGATTAGTTTCATTTATTTCTTTTTCCAGATTTCACCTCTTCTACATCTAACTACTGCTCCTGAAGCATAAGCTGATGGCCAGGTGTCATATTTTTGTTTTGCTAGTCTAGTACATCTATCGTCTTCTTGAAGTAAGTTTTCATTTTGTTGCATCTCTGCTATAGTTCCTACTACTAAGTTACGAATATCTTCTTTAGTTACTTTTGCTTTTTTTGTATTTTTCACGACTGTTTTTCCTTTAGCTCCTGCTTTCTTTTTCTTTGCAGCAGTAGCGGCTCTTTGGCCTTTTGTTAAACTTTGTGCTTTTGCTTTTGGTAAACATCTATCTGGGTTCTTCTTATTTTTTGAAGTACCGCATTTACCGGCTATATTTCCAGAAGAAGATATACGTACCCACTTTTCTTTTTTAAACCAGTCTCTTAGAGACTCTAATGTGATATTTTTTACTTCTTCGTTAGTCATTATGCGTTAAGTTCTGAGTGCATCATAAACATTCTTATAATAATAGCTGCTATAATACCGAATATAATCCAAAGAGCTCTGGTGACTCCTTCTTTCCAGTTTTTAAGAGCTTCAACTTCAGCTAATTTAGCTTCAAATTCTTTTTGATTTGCTTGCAAAAGTTGCCTATGTTCAGTATTTTTATTAGTATTTACTATAACTCCATTGTCTGGGTTGAGAAGAGTATATTTCATTTCTGATATATCTTCTTTCAAATCAGTCATGTCATTTTGCATTTGTTTCAGTTCTCCGTTAGGCATATGAGTCTTAATATGCTTTATTTCGTTTAAAACTGATTCAAGTAATTCCTTCTGTGTCATGGTAAGATGTATATTATATAAATATATCTAATCTATCTTTGACCTAATGTATTTAAGATACTCTTTAATTTCTGTAGACAGTTTAGATTTAACGGCTTGATCGTTGTTATTCCAGGTTTCTATATCCCCTTGTTCCGTCACATACGTATTAGTATATTCTAAAGATTCAGATGCCCATTCCTCGAGTTCATTAGCAAATTTAGTTAGGTTTCCTTTTTTAATTTCCTTTACATAACTATCGTATAATCCATTTCTTTTTAACTCAGCTTCAAATGCTACAAAACAATCTAAGCACATTTTATTTATCTTATAGACTTGTATACTGAGGTGATTATTAATGGGTTTGCTACATTTAGGACAGGCATAAGGAACTTTTACTAACTTCTTAGCAGAATCTAATTTAGTAATATTCTGTTTAATACCGTTTTTGATAGTCCACTTCTTTCCAGACTCTTCCCATATATCGCCTTCTTCATAGCTAGAATGACTACGTCTATAACCAGTTTGAGATTTGGTTTTTGAAGTGTAGTCTTTTTTAACTAAATTACGTATACGATTTACATCTGAATGTTTGAACTCCTTTTTAAGAGTGTTATCACTCATAACCTAATTCTTTTAATTTTTCTAAAACAGGAGTTATATCCCCTTTTTTTACTCTTAGAGCTATTCCACCTTTGGATGCCCATTCATTTATATTAGATTTTTTATCATCTATTAATATACTATTCTCATTAGCATATCGCTGTTTATCTGAAGAATAAGCAAATATGACTTTCGGTTTAGGGTTTAATTTATTTCTAACCCATAAATTTTTACCTAACCTAGAAGTATTATTTCTAGATGGAGAGGTAAGTACTTTAGGATTATATTTACTAATAAAATTCCATAACTCTTCTCCTCTAGGCATCCAATCCATTCCAACCCAAAAAGCTACTCCGACTATACCGTCAATAAAGTTCCAAAATTCTTCTGGTCCAAATATATCTTCAAAGTCTTTTGGTTTATTTACTTTTTTAATATCCTTTAAAGGGTAGTACTTAGGTCCTACCTCTTGTAGTTTCTCATGAAACTTTCTTTCGAAATCTGTTAATACTCCATCCATATCACAATATATCTGATATTTAGGAGGTTCATTTAATAATTCTTTTAAACTTTTTTTCATAACCTTTAATTTTTAATTTTGTCTTCCCAATTTCGGAAAGTAATATTACCTACTAAGTAAGCTTCTTTTTCTAACTCTAATAACTTATCATCTTCGTTAGTATCTGTTGTTTGTATATTTCCTAATCTACCTTCTAGGTTTTGTATATGATGAACCATTTCATGAGCAAAAGATCTCATAACATCTTTAGGGTGTCGTCCTTCTACATACAGTACTACTTCTTTATTATTAGGATCGTAGTGGGCTGTTTTGCCAAAAAACGATTCTGATTCTGCAATATCTCTTCTTATTTTTATTTCAGGTAAAGGTTGAATATTCATACCTTCATCTAACATATATTCTAATATAGAGCCCATGAAAGGAGTATAATCAAATCCTACCTTATCGTCTTGGTGCTTTAAAGATACTTTAATATGGTCATTTTTATATTCTACATTAACACCGTCTGTACCTATTTGGTTCTCGATACGTTTAAATAAAGTTAGCAAGTAGTTTTTATCTGCTGAAGGAAGTATTGGCTCAGTAGAGAGTTTATTTCTACCATTATCTTCAGATGTATCTTCTACAAAATATTCACTAACAAAAGTAGATATATTTGTACTTATTATTTCAGCTACTATTTTATCTTTCAAATCGTTTAATATATTTAATATTTCTTCTCTAGATAACTGTTTAGGAAAAAAGTCTATGATCTTATCTAAATTACCTGATAAAATACTCTTTCTGAAATCTGTTGCTCTTACTCCTGAACCAGGAGCAGACTGTAATGCTAATCCTTCTACATTTTCTACATTATTAAATGTAGTAACTCTTTTTAAATCTACGAAATCTTCTTCACCTCTTAAACCAGTTACTGCTACAAATTGATCTTCAGGATACTCTCTTGCATAATCTTTAGCAGCAAACATTGGATTCTTTTGACCATCTACTATTTCTACGTTACCTAAATGTTTAATATAAATATTCCATATAGCAGTAGCTTCAATTTTATCTATACCATTTCTTTCTCCTCCTCCTATAAAGATAATAACTTTATCTATTTTAGGTTTACTATTAGAACCTCCATTGAATAAGCTAGAAGCTTTCTCTTTATAATCATCTTTATTATATAAAGTACCATTATAAGAACCGTCGAGTAAAGATTTTACTACGTTAAAATGACCTCTATGAGGTGGTTTAAAAGCTCCTGGATATAATGCTATCATGCTAAGAATGATTGAACTTTACTGTCTATTTCTGCAGGAGAAGAATGTTGTAACTTCTCTTGGAATAAAGGACTAAATAACATCTCTGCTATACTCTCTAAAACGTCTTCATGATCTTTATCTCTTTTAGCTTTAGAGTCTCTATACTTATTAATAGCGTCCCTTAACTTATCATCTCCTGGGCCAGCACCAATCTTTTTATAGGTCTTTAAGAATGCAGTTTTTACAGCTTTGTCTTCAGATCTATTACCTCTATCGTAATCTATATCTTGTACCGCTTTATTAAACTCATCTTCTTCTTGTTTTGACATTACTACCGGCTTAAAAAAACTACTTCCTTCTATTCCATTTGCTTCATTATATTTTGAAAGATAGTCTTTTATTCCTGTAGGACCGTTTTTAGCAGCTGTATCAAAAGCTTTTATTTCTTTATCATATTGACCGCCTCTTAAATTTACAAAAACAGAAAGATTGCCTCCTAATTTTTTATTAAATTCTCCTATTTTTTGATATGCATTTCGCCAAGTAGAGAATACTGCGGGAGCAGGAATATTTCTATCTGCTCTAGCAAAGTTAGAAATATAAGATATCATAGGATGAGTATATACCATAACCATATAAACTTTATAACCCTTGTTTAAAAGATTATTTAAGTTTTTGTCAAATCCTGTTCCCGATGCAGTAGTATCCCAAACGAAACTAGTTCCTTCTGATGCTGCTGCTGTTACGTCCTTGTTGACTTGTCGACTGGCTGCTCCTAGATTGTTGTGATACGGATGGTCCGGATCCTCTACGTACTTGTCCGGGTTGAACTGTTCTAGGCTGTCTAATGATAGTTGGTTGAGTAGGTACGTTTTCCCTGCTCCAGCTCCTCCCGCCATTATTACCGCTTTCGGGCCTGCCGTAGCCTCTAATATTAGGTCTGATAGTTTTATCATTGTTTAACTTATTAGGGTTATTATATTCTCTTATTTTTATTTTATTATTACCTCTTTTAAGTAAATCAACAGAACGTCTTATTTCTATTTCTTTATTTTCTGGTATATTATTTATTCTTGATTTGTTATAACTTCTTTGAACTAAATCACTATACTGACTTCCTCTTCTAGTTTTAGCATAAGCTATATTTTGTCTATTCCATATATGAAAGTTACTATAGTATGGGTCCCAACTATTCCATCCCCAGTTTCTAAATCCATAAGGATCCCAGCTATTAAATCCTCTCCATCCATAGTTAAAGTTCCAGTCAAACCAGAAGTCGTATCTGTTTACATATAGATCCCAAGGTGAAATATTTCTTCTATACTTGAATAAAAAGTTTCTATTATAAAAAGAATAGTACCATCTAAGGTCTTGATTTATAGCATACTGAGTGTAATCCCATCTAAATCTGTTATCGTTATTAAACTTTCTGTATAATCCAAACTCACTATCAATCACATCTACATTTATACCTGAAGAAGTTATAAATGCTTTAGGAGTATGATTAAGAGTAGCTAGTTTAAAATTACCACAGCTAGCCAATAAAAATAATACAAATAAAAATGTTATTCTTTTCATATAAATGGTTTATTATAAATAGTTACACTTTTATAGTAGTAGGATAACTATTATAAATCGGTTCAGTATTAGGATTCTCTAACTGATATAGCTCATATATGTTTTGAAATAGTTTAAAGTTTTTCTCTATATCATCAACCTGAAGTACTTTCCATCCTTTACCTTGCATTACTCCTTTCTGTTTGCTAGGTCCTCTCGATTTTGCTTTAATCC